>Ga0265797_10003735_pt1 | contig 24087 bp, 19 predicted proteins | sample P2T30metagenome_FD_192433 | JGI IMG/M metagenome (GOLD analysis project Ga0265797, IMG submission 192433) | Plant litter microbial communities from East Loma Ridge, Irvine, California - P2 T30 | ecosystem: Environmental > Terrestrial > Plant litter > Unclassified | place: USA: California... | reverse complement strand
TTTTGCGTCCCCCTCAAGAGCGAGCACAAGTAGCTCTCCCAACATCCCAATCCATTCCCGTATTTTACACACAAGCTCGCCGACTTGCTACCCGTTCCGTTCGTATCTTTACAGAGAAGGGGAAGAGAGAAATAAACGCCAGCGCAATGCGTCTTAACCAGGATTTTGTCGTGAACACCTCCCAAGCGGGTTCCAACGTATCTTACAAGCGTGTCTGTCATTGACAAGATTCATGCTTCCAGCATTGAATTGTCTATGCGAAGGGGTCGGAGTTGTTGTCGCGGCCAACACCGCGGTCACCACCGCGGCTGAAACCTCCACCACGGCCGCCGAATCCGCCGCCTCCACGGCCACCACCGAAACCACCTCTTGAACCGCCGAAGCCGCCACGACGGTCACCGCCGTCTCGGTCGCCGAACGTACGGCCGCCGCCAAAGCCGCCACCGCGTCCGCCACCACGTCCGCCATCGCGGTCTCCGAAGCGTCCGCCGCCGAAGCCGCCGCCACGTCCGCCGCTCGCACCCTCATCATCCTCCTCGGGGTTCGATCCAATGTTGACGCCTTGGATGCGGCTCAAGCCTAGTCTCTGAGCAAGCTTAGGTGAGAGGGCAGGCGGGGAGCGCATGCTCCAGCCGACGCGGGACAGGTCGTTCATGGCGTCGATCAGGTCGCTCTTGCGGGGATACCATTGGAAGACACCGAGAAGTGCCTTGTAGGTCTTGATCTTCTCGAGAGGGTCGACTCGGCGGAGAGCGGCCTGGCACATGTTCAAAATCTTGCCGGCAGATGGGGTGACCTGCGCTTCTTGTGTAAGATCAAGAGAAGCGGTCTCGATGGATTCGTCGCGCTTGAGAGGGATCTTGCCGCCGAAACGGTGGCGCGCTTCCTTGTCTTCGAGCTTGTTGAGGATCAACCAGCCCTCACCTTCCTTCCCGGCGCGAGCGGTACGACCGATGCGGTGGATGTATTGCTCAACAGAGCTGGGGAGACCCATTTGGATGACGTGAGTGACGTTGGGGAAGTCCATGCCACGAGCGGTGACATCCGAGGAGAGGAGGATGGCAGAGTCGGCTCTGCGGAAGGTCTCTGCGGCCCTGGTGCGAGAGCCTTGGCTGAGCTTTGCGTGGATCTCGAGAATGCGGGTGCGGCGACCGAATGGGTGTTCAACACGGCCACCGAAAGAATCGGAGCCGGTCTCTGCTTCAGGCTTTTGGAGCTTGAGTAGGGAAGAAGCAGCGAGGGTAACTTCAGCGGTGCTGCCAAAGTAAACAATCGCCTTGAAAGGACGAACATTCGTGGGATCGTCGTTGTGCTTCTGGATCTCACGAGAGCAGAGCTCGGTAAGGGCTGGAAGGTTGTTCTCGAAACCCTTGGTGGTGACGAGCATCTGCGGGACGCGGGTGTGGGTGGGCTCCTCGTCCTCGTTGACGCACTTGACGAATTGGAAGCCGGGCTTGAGAGTGCCACGAACGACAGAGATGACCTCCCTGGGAACAGTGGCGGAGAACATGAGAGTCTGGCGGTTCTTCTCTTCGGCTGTGGGGAGCAGGCGCATGATCTCCTGGATCTCAGGCCAGAAGCCCTGGTCGAGTAGGCGGTCGGCCTCGTCGAAGACGAGCGCGCTGAGATCGGGAGCCTCGACTTTGGTGTAAGGGTCGGAGAGGATGTCCTTTAAGCGACCGGGTGTTCCGACCAAAATGTGGCAACCCTCTCTTTGAATCGCTCTCAGACCCATTGACTTTTGTGTACCTCCAACGGCAGTCTGAACAATGACGCCAGTACCCGCGACCAATCTCTTCGCCTCAACTGCGATCTGCTCGGCCAATTCTCTTGTAGGTGAAACGATAAGCGCTCTGATGTCGTCCGCAGTACTTCTGGGTCCTCCTCTGCCGCGCACCATCTTGGCCAGATCAGGGTCTTCACTGAGGATGTTTTGCAGGACAGGCAGGAGGAAGGCCATGGTCTTGCCGGTACCTGTCCTCGCCTGCGCGATGATGTCTGTGCCCTTGAGCGCCGAGTTGATGGTCTTGGCCTGAACTTCGGTCATGGTCTCGAGACCCATGCCCTGGGTCATGTTCCTGACGATGTTCTTGTGGATGACGCCCTGATCCTGCAGGTCCTGGAATTTGGTGAGAGGGGCCTGGACGTCTTCGTCGGCGGATGCTCGAATGTCGGCATCATCTCTGAGGAGTGGCGATTGATGCAGGCTGCGCGCAATAGAGGGCTGGGCTGATCTGATAACACGGTTGAATCTCAGGGCGCGGTTGGCGAAGAGGTTGCTGGTGGGAGCCGACAGGGCTCTAGGGAGCGCTGCCGAGCATGTCTGGAAAGCTCTGCGCATGTTCGCGTAGATGTGTTGTGAGGTAGTGGTGGTGATGGCGTAGATGTCAAGAAGTAATTAATGTCGAGTCCAGTGGCAAAAAGGGGTATCTTTGGGCGTGTGCAAAAGAAAACGATAGACTGTGGTGAATGTGGATGGACTTGTTCGCCTCCCTGATGGAAATTATCTTGCGAGTAGGCGATCTGGGATTGAGCACGGACCAAGGGAAGCAGTAGACCCTTCCAGTCTAACCCTACCTGGATTCCATCTCACAATCTCGCCGCGGGCATGCCCATGAACATTCACTTACATACTTACATAACACTTCCATGTTTCTACATATATCACCGCCATGAACACCCGCGAGTCAACTGAGTCAAATCAGAGCCAGCGATCCACGAAGCGTCGCAAACTCCAGATCGCTTGCACACAGTGCAGAGACCGCAAGACTCGATGCGACGGCGCGCGCCCTGTGTGTAGTACCTGCGATCGGCGTGGCAAGGCTGCCGCATGTGTTTATGAGCAGGACGAACTTCCAACTCTACAGTACGGCGAGCTACCATTCCTTGTAGTAAGCGTGCCTGACGTGGGTCTACAGGTATGTGCGGGACATGGAGAACCGACTAAAGCAACTAGAATCTCAAACACGCGGACAAGCCGATCGAGCAGTGATAGGGACCGCAAAGCCTTCGCCGATCACTTCGAATGAGATCCTTGCGTTAGACCATGTTAGTCATGATGTGTCTTCACAGAACTTGGGAGACAGCTTTTCAAGCGAATCTCTTTCGCGTGACCCTCCACGGCCTGGAGGTGTAAGTGCAATTGCACATCCAGGACTTCTAAATCCACAGAAATCCACAGTGACTGATCAACCTACAATCTTATGTTCGTCAAACTCCGGATTCATTCGAAGCGTCGACAGCAGCTGGACTGTGTCATTGGGCGGCGACAGCAATACCGACTGCCTCCCATCAATTCCGAAGGTCCAATGGAAGCGAGCCGAAAGCTCAATGGTGTTGCCGCGTCGACATGTGGCAGATGACTTGCTGCACTCGTTCTTCACCTTTGCCCATGACTTTCTACCGATCTTCCATAAGCCTGCATTCCAAAAGCAATACGAAAGCTTGTGGGTGTCAAATGCACCTGCCAGGCCAAATGAACCACAAGGAAAGTTCGAAGACGGTATCTTTCTTTCGACACTCAATGTCTGTTTTGCGCTCGGATGCTTGTTCAGTGAGCTTGTCGCTGACGAGGATCGTGAAACCGCCGGCGACGAGTATTACCAGAGATCCAGAGCCCTCACAAACTTCGACATTTGTGATTACTCTTCCTTATCGACAGTCAGACTTCAGCTTGTCACGGGTCTTTACTTACAGTCTACTTCGCACGCTTCCCGTTGCTGGAACGTCGTGGGCATGGCGGTTAGGCTCGCGCAAGATCTGGGCTTACATAAAGACACGTCCGCTCATGCGCAGTCCGACAGCGTGGAAGTGGAAATGAAGCGCAGAGTTTGGTACTCGTGTGTTGTGATGGACAGGTAAGCCCTCGGCGTACCATGAGTCTTAGTATCGTGAAAATGCTAAAACGATCTCATTCAGACTACTCGCTTCAATATACGGTCGGCCACCTATGATTTCACGGGCATCGGAGGTACCACTACCATCGAATGCTGATCGCGACTACACTACTACTGATCTTGACGGTGTCGATTCTAGAGAGCGAATACCAGGAGCATCGATGTTCTGCCTGTCTGTCAAAATATTGAACGTCATCTACGAGATCCTAGAGACCGTCTACCTCGAAAGTCCGTCTAGGATTGCCGACAGCTCAGAATCGCGAGATGCGGACCTGCTGGGAAATTGCTTGAAGCTGAATACCCAACTTGACCAATGCCTGACTTCAATGCCGGACCGCCTAAGTCGCTTCATCGCAAGTTCACCGTCAATGAAGTGGACTCCGCCTTGCAATCTCAGCTTGCATGAACAGGCATTAGTAACAAGGTTTGTCGCCTTTTCCCTCCGTGGCGACTTCACCCACGTTTTTCCTCAGAAGTACAGGCGTTGACCGTATCTAGATTTCTGTATGCCCGGATATTACTCTTACGCCCATTGACGCTCATCGCCGGCAATCGGAACCCTACCGGGTCAGTTGATCTGGCTTCGACGGTTCTGAGAGAGTGTTGCCAGTCGTGCTTGCATTCATCAGAGCTGCTCGTACTCAGCCTACGCCAGGACGAGACTTCGCCTCGTCGTCTCGCTGACTGGCACGCGGTCTACCGTAATTACCATTCCTGCATTCCTAACTCATCATCAGGCCCTATACTGACGGTTCGGCAGTGACGTTTACGGCAGCGACGACATACTTAGCCCTGGCGCGCTACCATGTCTTACCAGAGACTGAGCTCCAGGACCGCTTTCGGGTCTTCAGAAACATCTGTATCGACATACTCCGTTCGACTAGTTCACGAAGCATCCTTGTTTCACAATCAGAGTCGTTGCTTAGCTTCTTGCAGAACATGCTATCCGATAATGAGTCAAATTTTGAGTCTGGATCGATGCAGAAGAACAGCATGACAACGACTAATATAGCTCAAGGCAATCAAAGCACTTCCGCTAGCGCTGCCGCAAGTCAATATTACTTCGCTCACGACGGGACAGAGCCCTCCCTCCAGCCTTCGACAGAATATATCACTCCGGACAGCGCCATCCTAGCAAATGACGCTTGGGATAGCTTTGACTTTGTCCAGATGCTCGACCAGCAATTCTTGGATCCTGCGTGGCTGGAAGACATACCGGTCCATGAGTGAAAACCGGAAACCATTCTTGTTTTCGATCAAACTGAGTATCCAATATTCCGTCTAGTATTTACCCATACCCTCCAAAAACCCCCTCGCCCAAGCCTCAGGATCCGTAACAAACCCCAAATGCCCCCCAGGCAACCTCAGAATCTCCCTCCCAACCGCACCAGCAACACAAGCAATCGGCGCAACGCCCACCTCATCCCCAGACGCCACCCCCGCCGCAGGCACAAACTTCTCCCTCAACGCCACAAGGCTCTCAACATCCACTGGAGACGTAGGATACTGCCTCAGCTCAAACTCGAACCAGAACAAAGCATTCGCTCGAACCTCGTGAGAGGTGCTGGGGTGCATCGACGATCGCATCAGTTCTCCCTCGTTGCCCACAGCGAGTCCGCCCGTGAAAGCCTCCATCGCGGCGATTGGGCCGGACGACCTGTACACGTCGTAGATGTGGTTCACTACACTCTCGCCGAAAGCCCGCTGGGGAGAAGGCAGGGCGCCGAAGGCCGGGGGTTCGTGGCAGACGAGTTTGTGGACTTTGGCCGGGTGTAGGAGGAGCAGGTTGAGGGCTACGATTGCTCCGGACGAGTTGCCGAGGACCGTTGCTGGGCTTTCGGGGCTGAGGTGGGTGATCAGAGCGGCGGCGTCGGCGGCGTCGGTGGTCAGGCGGTCGGTGTTGTTATGCGGGCCTGTGATGGTGCTGCTGGAGAAGCCGCGGCGGTCGTAGTAGGCGACTGTGTAGTGCGAGGATAGGCTTTGGGCTAGTGGCTCCCAGGCTGATCCGTTGCCTTGGGCTCCCGTTATGCAGAGCAGTAGGGGCCCTGATCCGAGGGTTTCGTAGTGGAGGTCTACGCCGGGGAGGGGGAGGGTCGGCATGTTGGTGGTGGTTTGATCTGGGGAAAAGCTAGTGGGTTTTGTCCGTTGTTTGCTGTGTGCTGTTTATTCTGCTGTGATTTTGGTTGATCACGAAGACCACGGCGGCTACGGTGGTTTTAATACCCTTTCGACAATTCGGATCGTCCGAACTCACGGCCGCTGAGATGGTGTTCGGTTGCTCCCCGGGGACTTCGGAGATCGGGGACGTTCCGAGCGATGAATTTCAATCAATGGCTTCCTTCGCGTTGATTATGAGAAAGGTTTGGTTGAACAGACACGACATCATTCTCTCGAATACTGTATGACGCGAAGATCGGCTTGGGTACCTAGGTAGTGAGCTTTGTAGACCGCCATCGAGCTCGAGGAAGCGCTGTTCGACATATATCGATGATACCAGAAAAATAACTTGACCCGGATCCTGTTGCAAAACACATCCGTAGGCTTCTCTCAGTCGCTGAGCCTCTCAGTTAGATATCCATGATGATTCGACGAAAACCGAGTCTACTACACTATTACCTAGTGAACAAGTATGCCACCAACAATGAAACCGATCGCAAAGAGATGGCGGATGCAACATCTTTGCCATTATCAAACATCCATTAGGAAAGAGCCATCCTCATAGTAGGGTTAGGGTTGGTGATCAACCGGATGGCGGTACAGAAAACATCCGAGCAGCAATTGTTTGATTGGGCTTTCATCATGTCGAGCGCCCGTCGCTGTCGTCAGAGACGAGCTCTAGCCAATACTCAAGATGCGCTCCCACACTTTTGATGGCATCGCAATCCTTCGTTCGGGGTTTGCTTCACTGCGTCTTCCGGCCCTCATGTTCACCATAGACTATAAGATAAGACGCGGCTTCTGCTGTGAATGCGATTGACCTTCCTTTTAGTACAAGTCCACTTGTGTACAATACATACTCACACATTCCCGCAATGCCGACACACGCTCTCCTCGGCGCCACAGGAGCCACCGGCTCCGCCGTTCTGCGATGCTACCTCGAATCGCCACCGCAGGATCTCAATCTCAACATCTTCGTCCGGTCCAAAGCGAAGCTCATCAAAGCCTTCCCTGACCTAGAGTCAACATCCTCACCTCACATCACCATAACAGAAGCGCCATTGAGCGACAATCAAGCCCTTCAGTCCTGCTTACGGGGAGCCGAGGTGATCCACAGTTGCATCGCGACGAACGACGCGAAACCCGGCAACAGAGTCTCACAGGACATCGCCGAAGCCCTGTTGGCCGCTCTTGGGGCTCTGAGAGAAGAGCAAGGCAGCAGTTACATCAAACCTACCGCTGTCATAATCCGCGCTGCGCCGCTGAACCCAGATTTGAGCAGTCACATGCCAGCTCTCGTTCATCGATGGCTGTGGTTCGTCCTCTACCACGTCTACTCCGACCTTGAGGAAGCTTCCAAGATTTACGAGGATGCGGCAGCTGGCTTGTTGGAGTATATTTTCGTCGACGCGCCGGCGTTGTTCGATGCTGAAGGCGTGGAGAGGACGGGTCACCGCTTGCTCGCTGCGGGCGATGATGGTGTTGCGTCTGCTGGTGTCAATTATGCTGACTTGGGCGCTGCTTTCATGGAGATTGCGGAGCGCAAGGACGAGTTTAGGGGGAAAGGTGTTGGTGTTAGTGCGACGGGGACGGTTAGGGAGGAGTGGGGAGTTTTGTTTGGGTACCAGATGGCTGGGTTGAAGGGGAGGCTTTGGGGTTGAGTGCAGTTGTCGTGCAATGAAGGTCATTGAACATGCGAAGAGAATGGACTTGCTTGGGCGTAGGTGTTGTTGACCGAGTGACCATTTCCAAGATATGTACAGTACCTTGCCCTTCAGCGTGCCTCTCCGGCTGAAGGCCGGCCGCCTTCGATCATCTCGTCTCTCCGCGGTATGGAGATTAGGCTCCAGGTCTTTAGGCGACTCAGCACGATGTTGGCATGAGGAAGAAAGTCATTCACGAGTCGTAAGTGTCTTTCAAAGGCCGAAGCCCTACGAAAATTGCAATGTTCATCACCTTCGCCGCCATCTCCGCACAAAGTTAGATGACATCCAGCCACTTCCCCAAGATTACACGAGCTCTTAGGGGACAGATCGATTGGGACAGATAACGAGACTTTAGCGGGCAAACTGTATCGATTAATTTCTCCACAGAGAGACGAGCCTCCAAGACCATCACCCCCGCGCGCCGATCTTTTGATATAGCCTGAATTCGACAAGGACGTAATGCCACCACTTTTCCACCACAAACCACTGTACAACCACGTACGCCATGCGCGCCGCCACGAGGTGTGCACGCGCTAGAGTCTTCGCTGGCCTCGGTTACGATTTGACAGCGCCGGAGAAACTCAAGACTATCCGGACATTGACATGCTATAAGATGCTCAGTCGGCCCCGGTGATCGTAGTTCAGGCAGTACCCGCCAGCAACCAGACAGACAACATGTTAGCGGCTCTCCTCCTACTTCCTCTGGGACTTGCAGCCGCAGAGGACGGACTGAACGCCTGGCTTCGTTACGCCCCGATCCCCAATGCTGAGCAATACCATGGTTCAATCCCATCGTCTGTTCACGCATTGAACAGCTCTGAGGTCAGCCCCGTCTACACCGCCGGTGAAGAGTTGCGACACGGTATCGCCAGCATCTTTGGCAGCGACTGCGAAGTCCGACACGAAGCTGGCGGCGACTCGGCAGATCTGATTGTCGGCACTGTGGAAGCCTACTCTCAGTCTGGCGGAAACTGCGGCCACATCCCAGAGCTCATCGAAGACGGCTTCTATCTCGACACCACCGGAGATCAGGTTCTCATTCTTGGACAGAATGAGCGAGGTGCCATCTATGGTGCATTCGAGTACCTGAGCATGCTGGGACAAGGAAACATCACCGAAGTCGCCTTTGCTTCCAACCCTGACGCTCCCATACGCTGGATCAACCAATGGGACAACCTCAGAGACGGAGGTACTCACGGATCCGTGGAGCGTGGATATGGAGGCGACAGCATCTTCTTCTGGGACGGTCTTGTGCGGGAAGATCTCACCCGTGCGGCTCAGTATGCTCGCATCCTGTCTTCCATCGGCATCAACGCCGTTGTGATCAACAACGTCAACGCCAACGAGACTATCCTCAGCGACACGAACCTTGACGGCGTTGCACGGATTGCAGACGCGTTCCGGCCGTACGGCGTGCGTGTCGCACTTTCCCAATATTTCGCTTCTCCTCAGACACAGACTGTCGGTTCTCTCGACACCTTTGATCCGCTCGATGAGGAGGTGCAGGGTTGGTGGAACAACATCACCGATGTCATCTACGAGAAGATCCCTGACTTTGCTGGATATCTCGTCAAAGCCAACTCTGAGGGCCAGCCAGGACCTATCACTTATAACAGGACTCTCGCTGAGGGAGCAAACATGGTAAGCACAGAGCACTGGAGCCTCCATATATTGAAAGCACCATACTGACTCTGATAATGCAGTTTGCCCGCGCCCTGGCTCCTCACGGCGGCACCATCTTTTTCCGCGCCTTCGTCTATGATCATGAGAACCTCGACGAGTCGAACTGGTACGCCGATCGTGCCAACGCCGCCGTGGATTTCTTCGAGGGCCTCGACACTGAGTTTGATCACAACGTCGTGGTACAAATCAAGCACGGTCCCATTGATTTCCAGGTCCGCGAGCCAGTCTCGCCTCTTTTCGCACACCTTAGGCAAACTCCCTCGGTCAACGAGCTGCAGATCACCCAAGAGTATTTCGGCCAGCAAGCTCACTTGGTCTACCTCGGGCCATACTGGAAGGAGATTCTTGACTTTGACCTACGGGTCGACAACAAGTCATCTCCGCTATACGATATCCTCGGCGGCAGGAGATTTGGCACAAACAGGGGAGGCTACGCAGGTGTAGCCAACGTAGGCATGAACTCGACATGGCTTGGCTCGCACTTGGCGATGAGCAACCTTTACGCCTTCGGCAAGCTGGCGTGGAACCCGCACAACGACCCTTCGGAGATCCTCGACGCCTGGACTCGTTTGACTTTCAGCCACGACAAGGAGGTCGTTGACACGATCAACCACATGTCGATGGTGTCCTGGCCGATGTACGAGAACTACACCGGCAACCTCGGCATCCAGACTCTGACCGACATCTTGAACGGACACTACGGGCCGAATCCATTGGCACAAGACGGCAACCCTTGGGGCCAGTGGACTCGTACCGACGAGAACGGCGTTGGCATGGACCGCACTACATGGAACGGCACAGGCTTCGCGGGCCAGTATCCCCCTCAGGTCACCGCGATGTACGACACCATCGAAGCCGTCCCGGACAACCTTCTCCTGTGGTTCCATCACGTCCCTTACGACCACGTGCTCAAGTCCGGCAAGACAGTGATCCAACACTTCTACGACGCGCACTACGACGGTGCAGCCGTAGCCCAAACCTTCCCCGACCACTGGTCTACCCTGTCAGAGCAGATCGACTCGGAGCGCTACGAGCACGTCCTCTTCCGCCTCAAGTACCAAGCCGGCCACTCCATCGTGTGGCGCGACAGCGTTGTCGACCTGTACTTCAACCGCAGCCAGATCGCCGACACCAACGACCCTCCGCGCGTAGACCACCACCCCTGGCGCCTCGAAGCCGAAGACATGGAGCTAGACGGCTACATGCGCTACCAAGTCGATCCCTTCTACTCCGCGTCCGAAAGCTGGGCCATCGTCACCTCGGACAACTCCACGACCGGCAGCGCTTCCGCCACCGTCCCCTTCGACAGCGGCGTCTACGACGTGGCAGTCGTCTACTACGACCAAGCCATCGGCAACGCAACGTGGGAACTGTGGCTTGGTGACTCGCAGGTGGGAGAATGGCACGGCGATCTCGAGTATGTGCTCGGCAAGGCGCCGACATTCTATATTGACGGCCAGGCTGCCACTCGCATTACCTTTGAGGGCGTGGAGGTCGAAAAGGGCCAGGAGCTGAAGATTGTGGGCCACCCGGATGGGGAGGAGCCCGCGCCGGTGGATTATGTTGTTTTCTTGCCGGAGGGTGTGTTGGATTGATGGAGTTGATGATTTAGTAGATGCATGTCAATCTTGCCCAGTCACGCAAAAGCTTAATCCAGTTATGCTTATGTTTACGCCCGATTGTTGTCTTATACGTTACAAAACCTGTAAATTTTCACTATTGACATTGTCTGGTGTTTTTCAGTCGCCCAGCAATACCTTTACGCAGGTATGAGACGGATTCCGCGGCACCCGAGAACGGAACCTGGCTCGCGTTTTACTCTCCGCTCCCGATCGATTTCTCAGCGGAACATGGATTTGCTCTGGCAAGTGTCCGCTTCGGAACTCATACTATTACCTGCGCCACGACTGACTGGATTGATGATTATAAACAACCTTCTAAAGCTGCATGAATGTACGTCAAGTGGAGAACTGAACTGAGCCGTGGCGCACCAACGATGCCAGATGTATAAGTATCTCCCTCCAGCACCACCACCAGCATACATCGTCATCCTCCCATCCTTCACACCCTAAACATATCCTTCCATCAAACCCCAGTCTACTACAGTCTACCCCAAGACCAAGATTACAAACATGACGCTCCCAACCGTCAACAGAACGTACCGCCGTACTGCTGATGGGAAATCCATCGAGCTGATCGAGGAGCCCTTGTCCTACAATCTCAAGCCCAACCAAGCTCTCATCAAGATCCACGCCGTCTCGCTCAACTATCGTGACATCGCCATGCTCAGTGGTGCCTACCCGGTCCCAGTCATCAAGCAAGGAATTCCCTGCTCTGACGCCGCAGCAACCGTCGTAGCAGTCGGTTCCGCTGCGACCAAAGTCAAGATCGGCGACTACGTGACTCCTAGCTTCCAAACGAACTTCCTAACAGGCACCGAGAAACATGCGGGCATGGCGGCCCTGGGTGGCGATGTCGAAGGTGTCTTGCGCGAATACGCCGTCTTCGATGCCGACATCCTCACCAAGGTGCCCGAGCACTTGTCCTACGAAGAGGCTGCCACCATCGCCTGCGCAGGCGTCACAGCTTGGACTGCATTGGATATGGGCAGGCCGTTGAAAGCAGACTCGGCTTTGTTGCAAGGCACCGGAGGCGTGAGCATGTTCGCTTTGATCCTTTGCATTGCCGCAGGCATCAAGCCGATCATCACTTCTTCCTCAGACGACAAGCTCAATCAGGTCAAACAGCTCGGATCTCGAGAGAACCCAGTCCTCGGCATCAACTACTCGACACACCCGGATTGGGACGTCGAGGCAAAGAAGCTTACGGACGACTTGGGCGTCGATGTAGTCGTTAACAATGTCGGTGCCGCGGCGATAGAGAAATGCATCAACGTGCTCGTCAGGCGACGGGGCACCATCTCTCTGGTCGGTTTCTTGGGCGGCATGCCGGATCAGAAGGATTTGCCGGACTGTGTCATTCCGCTGATGATGAAGTTTGCGAAGATGCAGTACGTTTGGGATAAATGCTTCTCTGCGGTGTTGCGTGTTCTTCTTGCTAACTGTGCACTAGGGGTATCGGTGTTGGATCTACTCAGGATCAGCAAGACCTTTGCGATTTCCTCGAAAAGCACAAAGTGGACCTGAAGCCGATTGTGGACGAGAAAACTTTCGCATTCGAAGACGCGCTTTCGGCGTTTGATTATCTGAGATCGGCTAAACATACTGGCAATGTTGTTATCAAGCTTTGAGGGATTGAGCAAGAATGAGATCCATCTTCCGGTCTGAAGATAATCGTCACATGAAGTCGCTCGTGCACACGAGGCGGCTCCGCATGGATGGCGGTCAAGCTTCCACTTCCTATCTCTGGGGGAAGGGTCGAAGGAATGGAACTTGCCGGAACAGACAAGGTGTAAGACCATATTCATCTTGTCGAGTCACATGAACGTCAACCGAAGGCGCCGAACGATACCACGTGGCGGACAGGAATTGCTTGCTCACTTTTGCGAAGGATGCAGCGTGGTCGCGCTTCCACGATGCAAGCTGCACTGTTATGCCAGCAGGTATGCATCGAACTGATGGACCCTGGGTGCTCTCAAAATAAACCACGTGTGACAGATACTGTCAATACAAGTCATCGATTAATGTCAATCGATTCGAACAGGCAAACGCTCCCAGGATGCTGTGGATACTCACTCCATCGTTGGTCATTAATTCATTCGGTTTGATCCGGCCACTCCACTTTTCCCAGGATAACGTTTCACCTAAGCATTCACTTCTGCAACGACGCCGTACACGTGCTATCAAAAAAACGTGGCAACAGGATGAAAGAAACCATCGCATTGATCGAATTGCGTGATCTCTGCAACAATGCAATCTCTTCCACCCAGCATGATCGAAACAGCAACGAAAGTCGAGTTTACCATCGCTGGGATAAGTTCAGCTATATTGCAACGCACAGACGACTTTTTAACCATCGTGGTAGTCTTCCAACGTTGATTCGAGGACCTGGAGTAGGACCCCGGAAAAGCGTCCGTACTCTTAAACCTACATTGGACTTCATCGAATTTCCGGAGAGCAGGCGGGCTTATCGGAAACTGCCGAGTAATAACCTTCGCAACACGTTGCTTAGGGTTGTGCTGGGGACCGTGATGGATTTATATCAAAGCTTTTGGACGCTTGGACGACGTGTTGACATCGATAAATAGAGCGATGCGTTCGCTTGCTTGATATCCTAGTAAATCAACAAACGATCAGATCAACATTCAAACCATTACTCGATCCTTAATAATCCTCCCGATTGCAAGTGAGTACTTCCTCCATCAACTCCCCAACTCTCCCGCCACAAGCACACGCTAATCCCTCGATTCTCTACAGATCCACCAACATGAAGACCAACGTCCCCGCCCTCCTCGCCACCGCAGGTCTCCTCGGCAGCGCCGCCGCCAAAATCTCCGTCGAAGTCCGCTACAGCGACAACATGATCGACGTGGGCAACGTCGACCTCTTCGCGCAGACGTGGCAGAAAATCTACGCCGCCGACGGCAACCAGCAGTCGATCGTGACCGACGGCACCACCACCGTCTTCAACCACGGCTGCAACACCTGGGCCGACAAGCCCAACCTCAACGTCCGCACCACCATCAGCGGCCAATGGGGCAAGGTCGCCGGCCTGGGCCCGCACGACAGCCGCGAAGGCCTGGTGCAGGGCCTGTGGGCCGCGCTGAAAGAGGTCAGCAACCGCAACGGCTGGGACGTCTTCAACACGTGCTACGGCACGACGTGGCAAGAGGGCCTGCCGGACTGGGCCTACCACGGCGTGTCGGCGTGCGGCGGCGCCAACCCGCAAGTGGCCAAAGGCTGCCCTTGCGATGTTGGCAGCGCGGCTTGCAAGGACCACTCGGTCGGCCACAAGGTGCCGTCGATCATCAAGGCCAACCTGTACCAGGACGGCACGCTGCTGCCGGACAGCCTGGAGATCCACTTTGGCTCTGCGGAGGTCGCTGCTAAGGGCGGCTGCGGCTCGATCCCGCAGGTCGCTGCTACGCTTGTGAACTTCGTTCCGGGCGGGGGCGATATCTTCTCGGCGGGTATCAAGATTGCTTGTCTTTACTTGTAGTGATGGATCGTCGAGCTGAGGGCTGGTTGTTGTTTTCCTTTCGAGCAATGGTTCTCATGGTTTGGATATGTTGGAGCAGACGTGTTGGGGAATTTGCCGGCGAATCGTCTTGCCCGAAGGTAGCGGTAATTTGATTGGAATTGATCAGTATAGCATGCAATCGACTGTCCTCGAATCTCGAGGTAGTTTCGTTTCAATACGTCCGAGACCTCACTTGAAGTGCAACTCGAACCACTCCGGATTGGTTTTACTCTTTGCACTAAGTCTTGATCAGCTTCGATTCCTTCGGGATGAGTCTTGAGCGGGTCAGATGTGACTTGATACAAATCTTTCTCCTGGGCACAGGCGTCAATGCCTGTCAGCTCACGACCGTTCATCGACAATCCGGTGACATACCATCTCACCTGCTGCGTCGGGAGCCCAATTGATCAACAGATTATAACCACAAAATGCTTGTTCTCGTCCATGCAGTAGAAGAGGTATGCGGCACTGCTCGATCAAGCCCTAACAGATGATCCATAGAACGAGACTACGCCGAGCATGTGCGGGAGAACGTAGGAACGACATGAACAACACGTCAAAAGGAGATATGGCAAAAGGATAAAATGCAAAAGGATAAATCCCCCAACCTTGTTCCTTCGCTATCCAATATCAAGACAACCTTTGGTGTTTTACCACTTTAATTGCCCGGCCTGGAATTGAACCCGGAGTAGTTGTACAACTTCGCTATACCCGCTTTTTGGTTATTGGTAAAGCAGCGGACCTGGTTAAGTAAGGTAGGCCTAGATGTGACGTTGGACCCCTTTTTTGGCTTAGCGCCCTCGAGTCCGCTTGTTGGCAGCAGGGGAGTCGAATGATGGCGTCGACAACGGCGGTAGCGGCGAGCGAGCCTCCAGGTCGGTGTCGTAGTACTCGGCGATGTCGAGGGGTCCAGCCAAGTTGTCCTGAGGCTCCCATGTAAAACTCAACGTCGTTCCTCCGCTTGCAAACCGCCACGCAACTCCGCCATTAGCACAAACAGGACATCACCTCAAACTCCCTGCTCCAATGCCTTGGGCTCCAGCGCCCCTTTCTCAACAGCCGCGATCCCCTACCGACCGCCACTAGAAGCCTTCTCGAACGCCCGTTTCTTCGCAGCGTACATCGACCCGCATCGTGCGATGATATTGCAAGGAGCACAGCAGCGTGCAGTGACACAGTCTAATCGCGAGGGTGGTGTTCGGGTTGATACACAAGCTGAGATGTGAGGAATGAAAGTCGTATGTTGTATGTTGTGCGTCGCAGTCGGTCGAAGTCGGTCGGAGGTGCCCAGGTAGTGCATCCCAAGTCACTGACAGAAAAGGTAAGCCATTCGCGAACGCCTGGTTTCCTAAACCAGGATGAATTCCCGCTCCATCAAACCCATATCCAGCCCCTGGCCACACATCAACCCATCTACGATGCAAGCTCCGATCAGGTTGTAGCGTTCATCGTCGTAGCCATCAAGCTGGCGGAGGACTTGCAGTACACCACTTCCGTATAAGATGCATACCAAATCGCCCTGCTCAACGCCCGCATATGACGTACCTCGCATGTTGTTCTCCGTGACGATCAACTGAGAGCAAATGCCGCGAGACGTAATCATATCGCGGAGTCGATATCGGATGTGAGGGTGGTCTTCCAGCGGCAAACGCGCATCGATCTCGAGTCCTAACGCTTTGAAGAGCTCGGGATCTACTGCTGCTAGATAAACGGGTGCCAAAAGATCTACCAACTCATCTTCTGGGAGTTGATTGAGGAACAACTCAAACTCGCGCGAGACTTCTCCACAGAACTGCCTTTTGATATCCAGTGGCGGCAGTATGCGCTTGAAGATATCGAGAATGAGGTCCTTGGCGCCACGGTCGATCTTCAGACCTTGGAGTTCGAAAAAGGCGCACCAGTTCTCGTTGTGATTGAACCATGGCATAAAATAGTCTTCGTCACTGCCGACGGGAAGCATGTTCACCATGGGATCGCTGCACAGTTTGACCTTGGAAACGACGAGTCCTCTCAGTGCAAGAGTCATCCTCGTTGGTCTTGAGTGGACCAATTGCTGGCCACCGCTTGCTCTCCAGGTGTCAGTATCTATTTCGAAAAGAAGGTCGATAGTAGCCGCAACACTCCAGTCAGGACACCAGGTAGGCAGATCTGGTTCGAGATTGCGAGGCTTGTAGAGACGGGCTTGGTTGAGCACATTGATGTCTTGGTAACGCAACACGCAGTGGATCGCAAAATCAGCAAAGACTTCTGCTTCCGACAGTGTGTAATCAAATTCGTATCCGTCAGATTCCTCGAACAGTGAGGCGACGCCATAAATGTGGTCCCTTGGGTCAGAGCAAATCCCCCTGTTCAGTGAAGTGACGATGTAGAGATCATGCGGCGTAAGTCCTTTGTGTGTTCCCCAAACATTTTTGAACGCAGGGACAAGGAGGTGAGATAGAATGTATATAATGCGGTCGACGTTAATGTGGACGCACTCAGGATTGGTTATGGTTGGTCGTTTGGTAAACAAGTAGGGTATAATTTGTGTAGCAACAGCAAGGACAGCAAGAGGGTACAATCTCTCGCCAACCTGGAAAACGTTGCTCTTTCCAAGAATGAGCTCTTGAACGATCCAGACGCGCGTGAAGTAATCTGATCTCAAAATTGAGACAATTGACTCCAACGAGTATCGATGAGGATTGGCGTTGTCTTTGAGATATCTCCCTAAACGTCGTCTCACGTTGATCCCAACATTTAGCCCCTCCTCCTTCGTACAGGTCCTGACTTCATCAGTCCACAGCCGAGCGAACAGAGAAAGGTAAAAAGATGCACCCTGTAGATCGAGATCATGACCCGCCCCGAGCCACGAGACGACATGTGCTTGTGCATATATCGTGTGCAACATGCTCACCTGGTGACTTTTCTCCCGAGCGTCATCTTGTTTGATGCACACACAGTCGATCCAGATGAGTCGAGGACGATTCTCGAAGCGTAGATGAGAGAGTACGTCGTACGCATTCTGCGGAATGTGCACAGTGTTCGAGCCGCAAAGAATACTTTGAGCGGGCGTTTGGTCTCCACAAACGTAGGAAGCAGCAGCGAAGAGAGGCTGGCTGTCCGTTGTGAGATCGTCAAGAGACGCCTGATATGCTTCGCAGCGCAGCTGCGTGCACGCTTGCTCATCGCAAGTAGTGCCTGGCAAAGTTGCGGGTATCGTAGGATAAAGCTTTAGCAAACGAATGTGGCGGGGACTTCGTAGCTCATCCCTGAGATTGACCAACTGTAGGCACTGTATCTGGTCGAATGGTATCTCTTCTGGGATAGGCGCAGTCTGCACGATTTGATCTGCAGTCTCAACCGACAGAGGTCTGCATGGGTTGAGATGACCTGATGCGCAATGTTCCATGAGAAGATAGTCTCGGTGTCTGTCGAGGATAAGATGTCGTGATTTGAGATAGTCCTGGTAATAGCAACCCCGGTAAGAACAATCAATCCCGATGAAATCGGCTCCGGATTCTTCAGAGTCAACTCCAGAATGGTCGGTGCTTGATGTGATGGATTGATATGACTGTGTCTCTGATCCGCAACGCTGGTAAGGGACATCCAGGCCACTCTTCCAGACCAACTTCTGCGGCAGAAGCCTCTGTATCCGAGCCAGAATCGGCACCGCCCAACCCATGCACGCTGGCCTTTTCATGAGTATAAGCGGAAGTTCTTTGCAGATATGTATATGAAGAGAAGTGGCTTTGGACTCCTCCGGCCGAATGTGTTCTGAAGGCTAAAGGCTGTAGTATTAATGAACCGTGAGACGAGGCTATATTCACTGCACTCATGCAACAGAGCTCCAGCCTCAGCTGAGCATTGTTGCGGTCCAGACATGGGCGTACGAGATACATGTACACAGCCTCGTCTTCGAAAGCGCGGTCATTGGTTGCATGTGGATCCGGCCTCAGTAGCGACAAGATGATCCATTTCGCGGCTTCGACTTGGGTGAAGCGAGCTGTCCTCGCTCGGGTACAGTGTGTCTAAATGGCATTTATGAATGTGAGTGCAGAGATGGTAAGTGTCGGCAAGTTGTGTTAGTGAATTGTCACGTTGCGTCTTCCACCATCCAAGGATCTTTGAGGGCTATCTCCACGTTTGCCACGAAGCACTCTCATTGGTCGATTGTAGATCTGGCCTCGGGAGCGATAAGGGATAATAAGGGCCGATCGACCGGTCATGACTGCCCACTATCGCAATCGCATGTTGCCTGCCTGCCTGTCGTCTCATTCTCACCTTACCTCACCTCACCTACTCCTCTCTTACCACCTTGACCTCATTAACTTCTCACTTACGTCGCTACATCTGTCCGCCATCTACCTCCACCACGCAGCACTCGCAGCACCTCCCGCAATCATGGACGCCACCCTCACCCCCACCAGAAACCCACACGCAACACCCCAACCCATCCCCTCCCTACCCGACCGCGTCGAAGCCTGGACCGTTTCCCAAGCCGCCGACGTCCTCAGCGCAACCTCAATCAGCACTCCCCTGCCAACCCGCGGCCGCCCAACAGCAGTCGTAACCCTCGACATCCCACTCGACGACGAAAGCCCCACCCGCGATTCGCCACCCCAGCGGACAGCACCCTCCCAATCCCACACAGTCTACAAGCGCCGCAACCCGATCCGCCGCGACAGTCTCGACCGGCGCACAGCCCTGCTCAAAGGAAAAGAAGGAACGCGCCGCCGCCAGCGCTGGGAAAACGATCGCCTGCTCTCGAACCCGCACGCCCAACCGCCTCTGCCCAGCGACTGGGAAGTACGCCCAACGCACAATGCGCACGCCGTGCCGTACTTCCTCGCGCCACTTTGGGATGCCGAGTACGCGCGGAAAGCAGCCGCGAAGCACTCTGCCAAAACGACGCAGCGCGCGCGGAATCCCGACGAAGCGGCCGCTGAGAAGGTGGCGCGGGATTTGAGGGCGAAGCTGAAGCGGGCACAGGGCGCGAAGGGGTTGTTGCAGGATTTGGAGGGGGAGGTGCGCGGGTTTGTGCGGGCGTGGGAGGCGAAGCAGAGGCAGCTGGCGAGCGAGGGGTTGATTGAGGAGACGGACAGCGAGGACGAGGAGATAGTGTTTGTGGGGCGGAACGGGGCGATGAGCGACGAGAGGAAGTTGCAGCAGGCGCAGCAGAAAGAAGAGGAGACGCTGAAGAAGGATAAGCTTGTGTTCCAGAGTTTGATTGATGATCATGGGGCTAGCTTTGGGTACGTGTTGATCGCCTACCTACCTGCTTTGGGTGGGCTTTGTGAACAGCCACTCGCTTGCCTCTTTGGCTTTTGTCGCAACTTTGCTAACATGTATTCCTCTCCCCAGCCGCTACCTAGTCCACGCCATCGCAATCTACTACGGGCTCAAGACCTGGTCCGTCAGCACGCCGGACGGCAGACGAGAAGCCTACGTCGGCCTCAAACAGGATCCGGTCACGAGAAGGCCCAGCATGGTCAAGAGCGAGCTGCCCAGGCCGCTTTGGGCTGTTGTATGATCATGATGATGAATGGTGAGAGTGATACGATATGAGCGACACGAACCGAATGGATGGATGGACGGGAGGGAATGGATGAATGGATCTAGTCAGCACATGTTATAACATGAAGATAGGTGAAACGCCGCTGGGAAGAACTTTGAATCAGAAGCAACATTGAGAGAATGTTGATTTTCCTCACGGTGGCAAATACACCGCACTTCAAGCAAGCGAGCATGTGAATGGAAAAGAAACAACACATGAAGATGGGCTGGCTCATTCACACATGTTCCATGGTTCAAAACACCCATTTTTTGATGTATGGCATGACACGACATGGTTCTCGTTTCCATGTCGTAAGGCATGAGACCGTCGACGTGACTTGGCCCTTTTCCCGCGACCCACACCCAAATCACCCCCACCGCACTGCATTCGTGTTGACCAGCGTGGAAGCGCACAGTAAGTAGGTAGCAAGTCGAAACGCCTTTGCTCTCGGCAGTCCGCAGGCGGTTTCTCATCGACGCTCCGTGCATTCCGCCACTCGTAGTGCCGTCGCTCTGAGGATGATGTTTTTCCGTTCCCAAACATCTTGCACCCGCAATCAGCCCTGGAACAGCAATCCGGCTGCGTATTCGACATTGCCGTCACAAGCGCTCAGGGCATTGACGGCTTCTTGCTCCGAGAAGCCCAGACTGACGAGCTGGTCGACGTCTTCTTTCTTATGGGCGTTGCCTGTGGGAGCACTAGCGGTGGGCGGCGCCGAGCCAGAAGAAGAGCCTGCAGGGGCGTTTGATGAAGATGCCTTGCCTTTGCTGCTTGATGGAGAGGCATCTGAAGCTTTGACGGTTCCGGTTTCCGCACCAACTGCGGTGCCATTCGGGCCAGGGACGGTAGGTTCGTTTGCCTGAGCTTCCTCCAGGTTCTTGGGAATGTCTGCTTCACCCAGGAAGGAGACTTCGTTGCCTTGGCCGAAGATGAGTTTGTTTTGTGCCAGGTCGATCACCGCTTGGAAGCGCTTCAGCATGTCCAGTCCAAGTAGTAGATCCACGTCTTTGCCCTCCATGACGGTGAAGGAGCAGGGCATGACAGCGTTGCCGATCTTGATGTCGGCGGAGTGGACGCGGCCGATGATGTTGGCGGTGCCTACGCCGCGAGCGACTCCAGAGTAGCGTTTATCGATCAGACGCATGATGCCGCACTCTTCGGCGCAGGATGGAGACATGATTGTTGTTTGGGCGCCGGAGTCGACGAAAGCTTTCACTGGGTGGCGGTTTACTTCGACGTTGATGTAAAGCATTGTTACGCGGCCGAAGACTGTGTCACCATGTTAGCTATCTCGAGGGGATTTCAGTTGGAAGTAGCTGTCGAAAACTCACCTTCAGGGTTGTGTTCGTATGCATGCTGAAGGTTGTCTTGCACTGACTGCTGCCTGATCATCTCCTCGATCTTCCTCTGAGCGTCGACGTTGAATGGATCTTCGTTCAGAAGACGCATCTGCTCCATCCGTTCGCCTTCCCTGCGCTCATCCTCGCGCATCATGTCTGTCCAGACTTCGCGGAAGCGGTTGCTGTCGTTGATAGCCTCGGCCAAAGCGGGTCTCTGCTCCCTCACCTGCGCCATGGCGTTGGCATTTCCCAGTATGCTCAATCTCGTCCTCTCGATGTCGGCTGGCGAGCCTTGCTGTTGCCTCTGTTGAGCTCCCATGTTGGATTGCTGATGTTGTTGTGATGCTTGCTGTCTTTGCTGCTGCTGTTGTTGGGGTGGTCGCGTCAAGAGCACTAGCATGTCATCGTCTTTCACTCCCGCCTCTTCTAATGTTTTCGAATCAGGCTGGAGGACGGCGTTGTTGAGGTAAAAGGTTTGCTGGTCTTGCGGAAAGTCGGTCTCTGCGTTCACAAAGGCCTTGAGGTCCAGGATGGTGAGTCCAGGCGGAAGCTCAAAGTTGAGGAGCTCCTGGTCGAGGGCATGGTTGGGCGCGATGATAGATATGGTGACCCGCGGCCTGGGCAGGTGAGAGAAAGGTCAGTGCATGTGTCTTGTTGCATGGTTGTCACACAGGGCCGGACTGGGTGAGACGACGGAGCGGATGAGGGCACTGAAAGAGCTGAAAGAGGATGTGAAGTGATGAATCGGAAAAGATTGTACTCACATTTCGGCGGTGTCTGCTCAGAGGGTATTGGGTGCGGTTGCGGGAGAGGGTGGTGTGTGCCTTGCGTTGGAGTAGCCCGTATGCACGTCGCTCGATCGGAGAGAAAGTGGCAGGTCGCGGTCTGATTTCCGATGTTGGCGAGACTTGGTCGTGCGCGCGGGACGAGGGCAACAGTGACACCCGGCGGCGAGGGGATGGATGCGGTAGTAAGGGTAGGGTATGTAAGCGGAGTGTTGAGGTTGAGGTGGGAGGTAAGAGATGAGAGTTTGCTGGTTGGGTGGTGGGTTGGAGGGACCAGAGGGAGAGTGGAGTGTTTTGAGATGACGGCACAGTGTTTGTGCTTGGTGGTGGCGGAGTTTATGGTGGAAGAGTCTGGATCAAATGTATGAAAGATGGAAAGGTAAGTGAAATGGACAGCTATTATGAAAGGCACATGACTAATGATAATGCGCGACAATAATAATGGATGAAGAGGTAGGATTGTTGTTTGACTGCACTGCACATGCAGGCGAGGCGACATATCTAACGCATACATGTACGCACAGGCGGCGACTGTTGACGATGCATACCACTGTACCGACTGTGACATGAGCAGCCAAGAATCGTATACCATCGCGATGAGGCACAATTACATGGACAGGATCGGGCATCAATAGTATAGAGAGAGACACCTGATAGGGAATGTCTATCATTGAGGTATGATCAGAGACGATCAAATACAATGCTATACGGTGTCTCTGACGATCATGCTGCCTGATATCGATCCCATGTGCCCGGTTAACCCTGTGTCCTACCTACAAGATAGTGCAGTGATATGGAATTCAATCACTTTCATTGCAGGATATAATGTCGCGTCATACACATCCATCGACTGTCGTCTTTCCTCACCGGACACCCCGCCACAGCTCCTCTAGAATCTAGAAGCCCCGCTATTGCCCATCATTCTACGTGGCGGGTTGATGCAACACTGGATAATATTGCAATGATCCCTGAATAAAGTGAAGACAGGGCTCACCTTATGCGTGTCATCTGTCCACGCTGCACCAGCTTCTTATCCTCGCCCACCTGAGTCTGCAGAACAATCAACCACGCCCGTCTCCACCTCTTGTACGCGCGACGTGCAACCTTGGGCCGCAGACCAATCTCATCCCGCCACCATCAATTCCACCCTCTTATCAGACCGACGAACCCATACCACGGTAAACCATACCAACCACTATACATCTCGGAATACCAAGACCAAATCATGCCTCGTGACTTGGCCGCCCTCATCAAGGGGGATGCCGAAGACAATGTCACCACCACCGCGCCCGCGCCGGCAAAACCAGAAGGGATCATGTTTGGCGAGGCCGCCGCCAACAACTCGAAGCGCGACGACGTGCATCCCTACACTCAGACACTCACCTTGAGCGATGTCGACAGCTGCGTGACATTAGAGGATCTCGCCTTCCCACCCTACGAGCGCGCGTCGAGAGCAAAGGTAAGCCTCTCGTATCTCGTTTCCTCCCTCTCCCACTTATCCCTCTGCTGCTTCCCCTCCACCTCCGCCCACCACCACCTCAACCCGTGTCTTATTCCTCTCTCTCTCTCTCTCTCTGTGACATGCCGGTGTCACTCAGACTCCTGCATGCGCTGGCCTTTCCTCCCTAGCGCTGTGCACGCTTGGCCCAAAGTGGGACCGAACCAATATCCTCCGCGCATTCGCACGTGACCGCTTTCCACTTCGCGAACGGATCTGCTATGCATTCAAAACACATGCATTACCCGACGGCTCACTCCCCGAGCATTCGTACCACCGACCGTTTCACCCATACAGCGCATGCACGCACCGCAGCTTCTTCACAGCCGCATCGAATGAATAAGAACCCC
>Ga0265797_10003734_pt1 | contig 24087 bp, 23 predicted proteins | sample P2T30metagenome_FD_192433 | JGI IMG/M metagenome (GOLD analysis project Ga0265797, IMG submission 192433) | Plant litter microbial communities from East Loma Ridge, Irvine, California - P2 T30 | ecosystem: Environmental > Terrestrial > Plant litter > Unclassified | place: USA: California... | reverse complement strand
GGCGGCGATTGCTTGGTCCTGGGCGGCGGCACTGCGGCGGTCCATCACTACATCACTCATCGCAGAGAATTCTACGCGTTGGATCGTTCGTCCATCACGTCACGCACGATCTGAAAGGCTGCGCCGGGCGAGTGCCCTCGCCTGGCGAGCATTGACACCAGACGGCGGATGAGTTTATCCCGCTCCCCGCGTTCCTCGGGCCCGTTACCGACGGGCACCGACTTCCCACGGAGTTTTCGTTCCACGAGCTCCCGGGCGGCGGCGTGCTCATCGTCATCAGTGAGTTGCTCCAGCGCTTCTTCCGCGAGGGGCTCGCTGATGCCCTTCTCACGCAGCTCACGACGTAGCGCTGACTTTCCGAGATTCTTGATCTCGTGCCGGCCGCGAACCCAAGTGCGCGCAAACTCGGCGTCGTTGACCAGGTGCACTTCTTCCATCCGGTCTAGCACGCGGGTGATGACGTCGTCGCTGAACTCTTTCTCTTTCAGCGCCACTGCCAACTGGTGCCGGGATTTGGGAGAGCCGGTCAGGCGACGCAGGACCACCGCTTTTGCCTTCTCGTACTGCTTCTCCGGGCTCAACGGCTCTGGGCCCTCGAGCTCTGGGCTGGCGGTCTCTGAACTGGCGGGCTGTGAACTCGCGATCTCTGAGCGCTCAGCCTCGAGTTCAGGCTCGGCGACAAAGGGGGCCCCGGCTTCCCCGGCGATCTCACCGCGGCCGGCATCAGCGGAACTGGTGCCAGTGCTGGCCGTACCCGCACCAGATCCTGGCAGTCCGGCCGAGGCGAGGTCTCCCCCGCCTTCGGCTAACTCGGGTTCCTCATCCTCCGGCATCGGTTCCAGCGGCTTACTCGTATCGAGAAAGTCCGGAACCGGTTCGTTCGGGTCCCGCTTCTCGATACGAGTCAGTGCCTCACGCAGTGCGTTGATGGTTTGCTGCTGGTCACCCATAGAGACCTCCTATTAGGCGTCGACGGCCTTCAGCGCGGGTCCGCCCTCTTCTTCCGATGGAGCGATCAGGCCGAGCTTCTCCCGAATGCGACGTTCGATCTCATCTGCAAGATCGGGGTTGTCCTTGAGGAAGTTTCTCGCCTTCTCCTTGCCCTGGCCGAGCTGATCGCCGTCATAGGTGAACCAGGCACCCGACTTCTTGACCAGACCGTTCTCCACACCGACGTCGATGAGTCCGCCCTCGCGGGAGATCCCTTCGCCGTAGATGATGTCGAATTCTGCCTGCTTGAACGGCGGCGCCATCTTGTTCTTGACGATCTTGGCGCGGGTTCGGTTACCCACCGCGTTGGTGCCTTCTTTGAGGGTTTCGATGCGGCGGACGTCCACGCGGACCGATGCGTAGAACTTCAGCGCCTTACCACCGGAGGTGGTCTCTGGGGAGCCGAAGAAGACGCCGATCTTTTCACGCAGCTGGTTGATAAAGATCGCGGTGGTCTTGGTCTGGGAGAGACGTCCAGCGATCTTTCGCAGGGCCTGGGACATCAGGCGTGCCTGAAGACCTACGTGGGAGTCACCCATCTCGCCTTCGATCTCGGCGCGAGGGACCAGGGCAGCCACGGAGTCGATGACCACGATGTCGATGGATCCGGAGGAGACCAGCATGTCCATGATCTCCAGGGCTTGCTCACCGGTATCGGGCTGAGAGACCAGGAGGGCATCGGTGTCCACGCCGAGCGCCTGGGCGTAGGTGGGATCGAGGGCGTGCTCCGCGTCGATGAATGCCGCGATGCCACCCATCTTCTGCGCATTGGCCACGGCATGAAGCGCCACCGTTGTTTTACCGGAGGATTCGGGTCCGTAGATCTCAACGACGCGGCCGCGGGGGAAGCCACCAATGCCAAGAGCGGCATCCATGGCAATCGAGGAGGTCGGAATGGTTTCGATGGGCGCACGAGTGTTATCACCCAGACGCATCACCGAGCCTTTGCCGTACTGCTTATCGATCTGCGCGAGTGCTGCTTCTAGCGCCTTTTCACGATCCTGGCTTACTGCCATGATTCACCTCGAGAGTCGTTGTGTGTATGTGGTGTCAGACTAGGCGGAGCCTCTGACATGCCCCGGTGCACGAGTACCAGCTGTGCGTTGAGTGGGGCCCACCCCGCGGAACGGGCCTTCTGGGGAAAACTCTAACGCATCGAGTCGAACATATCTTCGACTGCGGCTCACGGCGTGTCTCGATCTCGGGATGCCAGCAGTGGTCCTGACCCTGTTCGCCTGACCCTGCTCGCCTGATCCTGTTCGCGATGGGGCAGAAGGACAGCGGTCTCCCCAGCACAATCGAGCGATCTAGCTCTTCGGTGCGATATCGCGGCCCAGTCGGCGGTCTACCGGGACGTCCTGTTGCTCGCAGACCGCTTCCCAGACATCGCGGGGACTGACTCCTGCTTCCAGGGACTGCTTGGCGGTCATCTGGTACTGGCTCAGGACTAGGGAATCCGCGAGGACGTGGGAGTAGCTGGCGCCGAACTCCCCTTCCATCAGAAACCAGAAGCGGCTTTCCCTCATGCATTCTCCTTATCCACTGCAGGTTCGGCCGAGCTCTGGGTCAACGATGAGTCATTGACGGCATCAAATTCGGTATAGGTGCGGTTCAGCTTGGAGAGCAGATCGAAGAGCAGCTCGATCTCCTGCTCCTCCCAGGGCTGGAGCATCTGCAGGTACCGCTCGGCGCGATCACCCTGCGCGGATTCCAGGCGGGCGCGTCCCTCATTGGTCAGAGACACCATCTGCGCGCGCCCATCGGCGGGATCAGTTGCCTTCTCGATGAACCCACGTGCTTCGAGAGTGCTCAGCTGGCGAGACAGGGTCGGCTTACCGATCCCCAGATGCCGTGCGATCGCGGTCATACGCTGCGGGCCCATCTGCTGCAGAGTGGCCAGCACGGAGTATGAGGCCGGCTCAATCTCAGGGTCGATCTGCCGGGCCAGCTGCAGCGCATTGAAGCGACGCCGAACGAAGAGTCGATTGAACTCCTGCTCGAGCTCGTGGACTTTGGCACGGCGATCAAGGCTTTCCATGCGCCTTAGTCTAAGACAGCAAGGGAGGGCTGCCCGTGAGGGCACCCTCCCTTGCGTAACAACTATGAAGTTGGGCTGCGTCAGCTTCCGCTGCGCGCAAGCTCCTCGCGGGTCAGATTGTCTGGCACTCGGTCCGGGACAACGCCGCCGCCGAATTCGCGCTGGAACTCGGTGGGAACGGTGTCGGGGACCTGAAGGCCTTCAGCCGTGGCGATGCGCTCGGCGACCTGAGAAAGCATCGTGGACAGCGGTACATCGAGGGCGGAACAGATCGAAGCCAGCAACTCTGAAGAAGCTTCCTTCTGACCGCGTTCCACCTCGGAGAGATATCCCAGGGACACTCGCGCATCATGGGACACGTCACGCAGGGTGCGGCCTTCGGCCTGACGGATGCTTCGTAGAACGTCGCCGATTTCCTGGCGCAGTATCACGCCTTTGGACTCTCGGGTCTCGGTGGCGGCGACGCCGTCGACGTCCATATCTTTCCAACGGGTCACGCCGTTGACGGTGACTGGTTGTCTCACCATGGACTCACTCCTCTTTCGGTATGTTCCACCTGTGGTCAACGGTCTTCGCAGGCGTTTTCTTCCCGGTCCAGCTGTAGGTCCTGTTTCTACTCTAGTCCCGATCACCGATGCCTGGCGGGACGGTGAGAAGAAAGTCCTCGAGGAACTTCAACGCTCCCTCCACTGAGGCGTCCCGAATCGCTTCGCGGTCTCCGGTGAGATCCAGCAGCAGCGAGCCAGACAGCCAGTCCTGCGCATCCTCGTCACTGAGTCCTGCAGCCGCAGGCTCGCAGCCGCGAGGCAGGCTCAGACCCAGTCGCGCAGCCACACTGTTTCTGCAGGCCAGCCCCAGATACACGGTTCCGACGTCTTTGCCCTCATGAGGTTCCGGACCGGCCACGCCCGTGGTCGCGATCCCGATATCGGCACCCGTACAGCGAGCAGCGCCGCGTGCCATGGCTGCGGCCACATCAGGATCGACGGCGCCGCGTTCACTCAGAAGTGCGGCGTCTACTCCTAGAACATTACGTTTCACTGCGCTGGAATACGCGACCACACCACCGAGAAGCGCCACCGACGTCCCTGGAACCTCTGCGATACGAGCCGAGAGGCCCCCGGCGGTGAGTGACTCAGCAGTCGCGAGCGTGGCACCGCGGTGGCCAAGGGTCTGGATGATGGCAGTGGGCACGGTGGTCCGTTGAGCTTCCCGGGCCAGCAGACCGGCATCCCGGGACCTCAGCAGATCGTCGCTGCTGACATCACCCATGGTGCGTGGGATTCGCGTCGCCTGTTTTGTGCTCATCGGCGCGCTGGCCCCGGACTCTGCGGCGCATCTTCAACGCGGAGATCAGATAGTCCACTCCCGTGATCACGGTGACGACCAGGGCCAGGATCACGATCCAGAAGGCGACGTCGACGAGCCAGCCGGCGATGACCACCAGCGGCAGCAGCATGAGCTGCAGACCTGCCGATTGGAGCACCGTCTTCAGCTTGCCGCCGCGAGACGCTGGCATGACCCCGTACCGGATCACTGCCATGCGCAGCACCGTCACACCGAGTTCGCGCACCAGGATCACGATGGTGACCCACCAGGGAAGCTCTGCGAGCAGCGAAAGCATGATCAGGCCGGCGCCGATGAGCAGCTTGTCGGCAATCGGGTCCGCGATCTTGCCGAAGTCGGTGACCAGGTTCCGAGACCGGGCGAGATCGCCGTCGATCTTATCGGTGAGCACCGCAACAGCGAAGACGCCGGCAGCAGCCCAGCGCCATCCCCCGTTGGTCGCCTCGGCGTCGCCGCCGAAGAGTGAGCCCTCGGAATCCATCACCAGGAACCAGATGAAGACCGGGACCAATGCAATGCGCACCATGGTCAGGATATTTGCGATATTGAGCAGCGGCGGTTCTGCCGTCGCCGCGTTCTCGCGGGGGGTGTCAGTCATGAGCCTCTCAGCGTCCGGTCAATTCCCAAACATCCTCGCCGGATGTGGAGTCGTGCCCGTCATGATAGTCGCTCGCCACAGGCAGTGCCGCCGTGCGCTCGGCCAGATCACGGGCAATCAGATCAGCGCTGGAGAGCGATTGACGGCTCACCCTGCGCTGCCCCACGGCTTGGGTGGGAGCGGTCCGCGTAGGTTCGGGCCGCACATCATCTGCACGCAACTGCTCGGAGGCATCATCGAAGTCGGTGGCCGAAGCCGCAGACACTGCCGAGTGCCCTGAGGCTGCAGAGCTCACTGACGCGGCTGAGTTCCCTGAGGCTGCAGAGTAACCGGAGGGAGCCGAAGCCCCGTCCAGGGCGGAGTTCACCTGGGCGGTCTCAGCCGTCGCCACCACCCCGTGAGGAGCCGTCTGCACCGACTGTCCCGGTTCGTATTCGATTCCCGTGTTGTCATAGGCCTCAGGTGCGGCCTCGCTCGGTGCCGCCGCCTTGGGCTCCTCGCCGCGCATCATGGCCAGCAGACCCGGGAGTTCCTCCGGAGCCACCAGCACATCGCGGGCCTTGGAGCCCTCAGAGGCGCTGACGACGCCGCGGGATTCCATCAGGTCCATAAGTCGTCCGGCCTTGGCGAAGCCGACGCGCAGCTTGCGCTGAAGCATAGAGGTGGAGCCGAACTGTGTGGTCACCACAAGCTCCGTGGCCTGAAGCAACACGTCGAGATCGTCCCCGATGTCCTCGTCGATCTTCTTGGACACCTTCTCCGGCACCACGTCCTCGCGGTACTGGGCCTTGAGCTGGGACTTCACGTGCTCGACCACAGCGTGGACCTCGGAGTCGTTGACCCAGGCACCCTGGACACGCATGGCATTCGGCCGTCCGGCGGGAAGGAAGAGCGCGTCACCCTGACCGAGCAGCTTCTCAGCGCCCACCGAATCCAGCACCACGCGGGAGTCGGTGGAAGAGGATGTGGCAAAAGCCATCCGGGACGGGATGTTGGCCTTGATCAGACCGGTGACCACGTTGACCGAAGGACGCTGGGTCGCGAGCACCAGGTGGATGCCGGCGGCGCGGGCAAGCTGGGTGATGCGCACGATCGAGTCCTCGACGTCGCGCGGGGCCACCATCATGAGGTCGGCGAGCTCGTCGACGATGACCAGCAGGTAGGGATAAGGCCGCAGGTCGCGCTTGGAATCCGGTGGAAGCTGGATCTTTCCCTGGCGCACTGCCTTGTTGAAATCATCCACATGCTTATAGCCGAAGTGGGCGAGGTCGTCGTATCGGTTGTCCATCTCCTTGACGACCCACTGCAGCGCCTCGGCTGCCTTCTTCGCATCGGTGATGATCGGGGTGACAAGGTGCGGGACGCCCTCGTAGGCGGTGAGCTCCACACGCTTGGGGTCCACCATGACCAGGCGCACCTCATCCGGGGTGGCTCGCATGAGAATCGAGGTGACCATGGCGTTGACGAACGCTGACTTGCCCGCACCGGTGGCGCCGGCGACAAGCAGGTGAGGCATCTTCGCAAGGTTCGCGACCACAAATCCGCCCTCGACGTCCTTGCCCACACCCATGACCATCGGGTGATCGGTCTTGCGCGCGGCGTTCGAGCGCAGCACGTCACCCAGGGCGACGACTTCCTTGTCCTTATTCGGGATCTCGATGCCGATCGCAGACTTGCCCGGAATCGGGGACAGGATCCGGACCTCGTTGGATGCGACGGCCAGGGAGATGTTCTTCTCCAGTCCGGTGACCTTCTCCACCTTGGTTCCCGGGACCAGCTCCACCTCGTAGCGGGTGACCGTGGGTCCCCGGGAGAATCCGGTGACCTGGGCATCCACCTTGAACTGCTGGAAGGTCTGGTTCAGCGCGTGGACGATCTCATCATTGGCTGCAGTGTGCTCTTTGGCCGGGGGGCCCGAGGGCAGCAGGCCCTGTTCGGGAAGGGTATAGGTGACGTCGCCACCCAGGGCGAGCTGCTCCGAGCGCACCGGCATGGCCGCAGCCGGTGCCGGTGCCTCCGGATCGGGATTCTTGCGCAGGCTCGCGACAGCGGGCGATGGCGTGGCAGCCGCCCCTGCGGCGGCAACACCAGGCGCTGCGGCTGAGGCTGCGGTCTGGGCTGCATCAGGGGCCGCGGTGGCGGCCTTGTCCCGTGCTCGCTGGATCGCCAGTTCCTGGGCGGTGGGACGGCGGACTCCTGCGGGTACCGAAGGTGAGCCGAAGGACTCTTCCTCGGACTCCTGGAACACCGGGTCCTCATAGGCACCCTCGGCGGCCCGAGCCGCAGAATCTTCCTCTTCGAAGACCCCATCGCCGGAGTCTTCGGACTTCGAGCCCATGATCTTGGCGAGCAGAGACTTCTTGGGTCCCGCTTCCGCGGCGGAAGGATCCTCGGCATGACGCGCCGCCCGACGTGGGCGGGCCGCGGCGTCGTCGTCGTGGTGGTCTTTGGTCCTGGACCTCTGCACCGGCTCAGGCTGCTGGGCCTGTCCCCCGGAGGGAAGGTTCGGGTCCTCGATCGGTTCGCGCCGCTCCCCCACGACGAAGCTCTTCGCCACGGCGGCGCGCTCGGGAATCCGGCGCAGCGGGGTGTCGGTGAGCACCAGGATGCCGGAGGCCAGCGCGAGGATCAGCAGCGCCCAGACCGGATAGGGGGTCACCAGGGATGCCAGGGGCACGGCGATGAGGTAGCCGACGACGCCGCCAGAGGTCAGCAGCGAGGTGAACGTGCCGTCGGGGCCTACGGAGAAGGCTTCATTGATCGTGGGCAGACCATTTGCCAGGTGCACGATTCCAGCGGAGGCGACGAGGATGATGGCGCTGCCCACGGCGATCCGGGCATTGCCCGAGTGATCCTGGGGCGCGCGGAAGTAGCGCACGGCCGCGATGAAGAGGATCAGCGGCAGAATGACCGAGGCCCAGCCGAAGGTGCCTGCGGTGGAGGTGTGCACCAGGTTCAGCGCCCAGTGATCCATGGCGCGGGCGCCCCACCAGTCCACCACGGCGGTGAGCAGAGCGAGCAGGAAGAAGACCAGGCCGGCGCCGTCGCGGCGATCATCGGGGTGGATCTTCACCTGCCGACCGATGCCTCGCACGGCGGAGGCGACCGGGGTGGCAAGCGCCAACCAGAAGCCGCGCGCGGCGGAGGCCAGCAGGTTCCCGCGGGGGGACTCTGCTGGTTCATTGGAGGAATTCTTCGACGTCGTCGCGCGGCCTGATGCACTTTTGGAGGTCTTGCTCTCCTTGGTGCTGGCGGCTCGCGAGGGGGAAGTACGTGTCGCCATAGGGGCTAACTTACCCCCGATGCCGGGTCAGGTCATCGATCGGCACACCTTTACCGATGGCGCGGCCTTGCGCAACCCGGCGTGGGCTTGTGCAATCCGGTGCGGACTGAGCGCAGAGACAGCTTTGGGTCCCGCATGATGCGAGGCCCAAAGCTGTGCTGCTGCTCAGTGGTGCTGGATCCGACCTTTTAAAGATCAGGCACCTGGTGAGGATCAGGTCTCGACGACCACCGGAACGATCATCGGCTTGCGACGGAGCTTGCGCGCCACCCACGAGCCCATGGTGCGACGCACGATCTGCTGCAGCTGATGCGTGGTGTGTTCCTTATTGTCCTGGATCGCCTCGGTCAGCGCGCGGGAGATCTTGGGCTTGATGTCCTTGAAGACCTGATCTTCCTCCGCCACACCGCGGGCGTGGATATCGGGTCCGGAGATGATCTTGCCGGTCTGCCGGTTCACCACGACGACCACGGAGATGAAGCCCTCCTCGCCCAAGACGCGACGGTCCTTGAGGTCGTTATCGGTGATCTCACCGATGGAGGAGCCATCCACGTAGACGTAGCCGCACTCGACCTGGCCGACGATCTGGGCGACGCCGTTGTGCAGATCGACCACGGAGCCGTCGTCGGCCAGGATGACCCGGTCGCTGGGAACGCCGGTGTCCTCGGCAAGCTTGCCGTTGGCGATCAGGTGGCGGGTCTCGCCATGGACCGGCATGACGTTCTTGGGCTTGACGATGTTGTAGCAGTAGAGCAGCTCACCGGCAGAGGCGTGTCCCGAGACGTGGACCTTTGCGGTGCCCTTGTGGATCACATCGGTGCCGAGCTTGAGCAGGCCGTTGATCACTCGGAAGACGGCGTTCTCGTTGCCCGGGATCAGCGATGAGGCCAGGATGACGGTGTCGTCCTGACCCACCTGGATGGGGTGATCGCCGTTGGCCATGCGGGACAGCGCGGCCATGGGCTCACCCTGGGAGCCGGTGGACATCAGGACCACCTCGGAATCGGGGTAGTTGTCCACCTTCTTCATGTCCACGAGGATGCCCTCGGGAACGTCCAGGAAGCCGAGCTTGGAGGCGATGCCCATATTGCGCACCATGGAGCGACCGACGAAGGCCACCTTGCGGTTATGCGCCTGCGCGGCGTTGAGCACCTGCTGCACGCGGTGCACGTGGGAGGAGAAGGACGCCACGATGATGCGTCGGCTCGAGTTGCCGAAGAGCTGGTCCAGGGTCGGGCCGATCTCCTTCTCCGGAGTGGTGAACCCGGGGACATCGGCGTTGGTGGAGTCGGTGAGGAACAGGTCCACGCCTTCTTCACCGAGCTTGGCGAAGTGGCGTAGGTCGGTGATCCGACCGTCCAGGGGCAGTTGGTCCATCTTGAAGTCACCGGTGTGCAGGACGGTGCCGGCCTCGGTGCGGATGAAGACTGCCAGGGCGTCCGGGATGGAGTGGTTGACCGCGACGAACTCGCACTGGAAGGGGCCGAAGTCCTCGATATCGCCCTCTTTGACCTCGAGGGTGTAGGGCTTGATCCGGTGCTCGGCGAGTTTGGCCTCGATGAAGGCCAGGGTCAGCGTGGAGCCGATCAGGGGGATGTCAGGCTTCTTGCGCAGCAGATACGGGACTGCTCCGATGTGGTCTTCGTGACCGTGGGTGAGGACCAGACCGACGACGTCGTCCAGTCGGTTCTCGATATAGCTGAAGTCGGGAAGAATCAGGTCCACGCCGGGCTGTTCCTCTTCAGGGAAGAGGACGCCGCAGTCGACGATCAGCAGCTTGCCGCCGATCTCGAAGACCGTCATATTGCGCCCGACCTCCCCCAGTCCGCCTAGGGCGACGGTGCGCAGAGTTCCGCGGCGTAATTTTGGTGGAGTGATGAGGCGCTGTGCTGCCAAGGTGAGATTCCTCCTCGAGAGATCCCTGTGGGGACCTCAATTATGTAGTGGTTGCGTTTTCTGCTCCTGCGGATCTCGGTCGTAGCGACGAGTCCCTCTAGAGCTGCCAGCCTGCCTCTCGCAGGTCGGCGATGATCAGTTGTTTCTCAAGTTCATTGGCCTGCACCAGGGGCAGGCGGACGGCGGGGTTCATCCCGGTGCCGAGCCAGTTGAGCACCTGCTTGCAGGAGACTGCTCCCTGCACTCGGGTCATCATGGCGCGGATGACCGGGCCGAGCTCGCCGTGGGCGATGCGGGCCTCGCGCAGGTCGTAGTTGAGCAGCGCATCGATCATCCGACGGAAGGTCGGTGAGGCCACGTGGGAGGTCACTGAGACGACGCCGGCGGCGCCCATGGCCATCCAGGCCAGCACGTTCTGGTCATCACCGGAGTAGACCTCGAGGTCGGTCTTGGTCAGCACCTCCGTGGTGGCGGTGATGTCGTTCTTCGCGTCCTTGAGCGACATGATGCGCGGGTGCTCGGCGAGCTTCAGGATGGTCTCGGTGGAGATCGGAATTCCGGTGCGGCCGGGGATGTCATAGATCATCAGCGGCAGGTCAGCCGCGTCTGCCACCGCGGTGAAGTGCGCGAGCACACCGTCCTGGCTGGGCTTGTTGTAATACGGAGTCACGACGAGCTGCCCGTCGGCTCCGGCACGCTCGGCGCGCTTGGCCATGAGCAGGTCATGGTCGGTGTGGTTCGTGGCGGTGCCGGCAATGACCTTCGCGCGGTCACCGACCGCGGACTTGGCGGCGCGGACCAGGGATTCCTTCTCGTGGTCCTCCAGCGTGGAAGTCTCGCCTGTGGTGCCGGAGACCACCAGAGAGTCATTGCCCTCTTCGACCAGCCGGACCGCGAGCGCCTCGAATGCGTCGAAATCGATCTTGTCATCCGCGGTGAACGGAGTGACCATCGCCGTGATCAGATGCCCGAAATATGGGTCGGTCTGATCAGGGTGCTGAACCTGCCCCTGGATGAGGTGCGGATCGAATTCGTGTGTGGGCTCGTTGTCGCTTGCCATGGGGACCAGCCTACCGTCTGTCATCGCTCCGGGACCGGTCCGACGCCGCTCGCGGGTCCGGGTCAGCTCTCCGCTGCTTCCATGGGACCCGCAGCAAGGGTGGTGCCGCTGTGGCTGGGATCGCCGTCGAAGTGTTCGTGGGAGACATCCACCACCGGATACTGACTTAGGTCCACCCCGGCCGGAACGGTGAAGGTGGTGGAATCGGTCGAGGTCACAGCACCCAGGGAGAGCAGCTGGGTTCCGGCTTCATCGCGCAGCCACACCTCGAAATAGCCTTCATCGGGATTCGGCGCAGCGGAGATCTCCACTGTCAGTTCCAGGCTGCCCTCCTGGGTCTGCACCATCTCGGCGCTGCCGGAGAAGTCATCGGCGGCCACGGGGGTCAGCGTGGCACCGCCGAGCACGGTCGGGGTCTGTTCCCCCGCGCTCGGTCCAGGATCCTCACCAGGCTCCTGACCCGGAAGTTCACCGGCCTGATTGCCGGCCTCGTCCTGCGCCTCGCCCTGGCTCAGAATTCCAGCGACAACGGCGCCGCCGATGAGTGCTCCGGCGGCCGCGGCTGCCAAGGGGATCCAGCCTCGGCTCAGAGCAGGCTTTCGCGGCTGCAGCTGATGCACCGGGGCCATAGGTTCGTCCTGCTCACCTCGCGAGGGGTCCTCGTTGATCTCGGCGGCGATGCGGTCCCAGAGATCAGCCGGGGGCTGCTGCAAGGCGGCAGGATCGCGCAGCGCCTCCAGTGCACCGGCAGTGGCGGCGAAGGCCTGCTGACATGGGCCACAGATGGCAAGGTGCTCACGCTGGTCATCCTGAGAGATTCGCTCAGCGGCGCTGGATTCGACATCCGCAAGACGGGAATCAGCCAGGATCGCCAGGGACTCGTCTGTCAGGTGCCCATCGGCGCTGAAGCCGTCATGGGGTTCGACATGCTCAGTCACTATGCACCTCCAGACTCTTTCTCATGCGGGCCAGGCCCCTGTGGACGTGGGATTTCACGGTACCCAGCGGCATCTCCAGGCGTTCTGCGATGGTCTTGAGCGGGAGGTCCTCAGTGTAGGCCAGCCGCAGTATCTCATTCTGGGGTGGACCCAGCTGGTCAAGGCTCTGCTGGACCACCACTCGGTCCACCAGTGCGTCGGTCGGCTGGGGCGCCTCATTGCGAGCTTGAGCGTTGACTCCCACCTCAGCGGCCTGCGCGTCTTTCTCCCGGCGGGCAAAGACATCTGCGATCACCCTGCGAGTGATGCCGGTGAGCCAGGCACCCGTGGGGTGAGAGACGTCATAGGTATTGTGCGATCGCCACGCTCGGGTGAACACCTGTTGGGTGGCGTCCTCCGCATCCTGCCGGTGACGCAGAGCAGCCATGCACAGGGAGAACACGAGGGCTCCGTGCTGCTGATAGAGCTCCTGCAAGGCTGCGGGTTCACCTGCCGCGAAGCGCATCGCCAGGTTGTGCTGGTCCAGGGCGTCTCCTCGGTCGGTGAACAGGTGCAAGGTCGAGACAGCCACGAGGTCTCACCCGATCAATCCAGGGATTCGGCGACCACGATGATGTTGTCAGCATAGCTGTTCTGCTCCGGAATCCACTGGCCTCCGCAGGTGATCAGTACGAGACGATGCTGGCCCGATCGTTCAAAATACGGGGTGAAATCAAGCCCCTCCTTACCCATGCGCTGCACCTCGGTGACCGCGTATCGATGCTCGTCGCCCGCATCATCGACCACGGTGATCTGCTCCCCCGCTTCGGCGTCCTGGAGAGCATAGAGCGGGCCGACGGGAGTCTCCTCCGAGCCGGCATGAGCGGCGATCACCGTTGTGCCAGTGTCATCGGCAGGTGCGTTGCCGTATTCGTACCAGCCGGCCTGGGCGGCGTCGTCGGGAATCTCCATCTGTCCATCGTCGGCGACGCCCTTCGGTTCCACATCCATATCGGCATCGATATCGGGGTATCGCAGCTGAACTGGTTCGGGGGCGATGTCACGGTCAGCCAAGTCCGCGGACTGCACGGGAACATCGCCGAGGTCGACATTGGAGCTCGCGTCCCCCTGACCGGGGGCCTCCGGCGCCCTGAACGCCGAAGGCCCCGCGGAGTTCTCAGGGGATGAGGCCGTCGCGTCTGAGTCACTGCCCGCTGGGGCATCAGGACTCGTGGTGCTCTGTCCCGGGGCGCACCCGGATACAGCCAGGACGGCGATGAACGCCACCACCAGGCTGCGTGGGTGCCCCGTTGAAGAGCGACGACGGCGGGGGCTCATCTCAGGCGCGGGCCTTCGCGCGCGCTCCGAAGGCGAGGGCGCCCACGCCGATCAGCGCGAGTGCTCCGATGCCGACGGCCCATGGGGTGGCGGAGGAGGCAGCTGGCACCTCGAAGTTGCCGCTGGGCACGCCGTCTGGTGAGGAGTGCATTCCGCCCACGGACTGGGTGGCCAGGGCGAGATTGCCGTCCTCAGCCGAACCCCAGGCGTAGACGATGGTCGTGGTGCCCTCGGCGACCTCGACGTCAGCGGGGCCGATCACCGGATCGGACTCGCCGGTCAGCGAGACCGCAGCCTCGAGAGTGCTGGCGGGCAGTTCCAGGGAGACCTCATCTGGATTCGCGAGTGCCTCTACTGCCACGTCGCCGTTGGCCCAGATATCGACCTCGGGGGCAGCTGCCACGTGGCGGACCGTCAGTCGGCCCTCCCCTGCGGCAAGTTCGGAGGTGTCATTCTCGAAAGCGGTCACAGTGGGCGAGCCCTCAGCGTCGAGGTGGGCGGCAGCGGTGTAGTTCATGCCCTCCTCAAGCGTCAGGTCCACAGGACCAAGGACGGGCTCGGAGTCATCGGCTGCATCTGCGGCAGTGATCGCGACCTCGTAGTCACCGCCGGGAAGTTCCAGCGGTCCGGCCAGATCACCGGGGGCGAAATCATCGAGGGTCAGCTCACCGTTGACGTAGACGTCGACGGGGAGGTCTGGCACGGCGTGGAGCACGGAGAGCTGAGCAGATGCTCCGGCCTCTTCGGCGGCGAAGGCGGGGGCGGCGGATCCGGCGATGGCCAGACCGACCACGGCGGTAGTGGCCAAAGGCAGAGACTTACGCATGACGTTGTCCTCTCATAGAACCTGCGGGCAGTGATCGTGATCACGCGTTGTGTTCACACCAGGACTACCGTGGCCACCGGAAAAAGGTTGCAGTGCTGTTGAGATTTTTTCTGGACCAGCATTCGGGGCTGGTGAATTCGCGGTGTTTGAGGCTTCGGGAGTCGCAATCAACGGTGGGGCTCGTTGCGCGGTGCCGCAGGCAGTAACGTACCGACTGTGATCAAAGCCGGTACGACTTCCCCCCGCACGCGTCGCCTCTCCGGGGTCGATGCCGCACGCGGCCTTGCACTCTTGGGCATGATGACGGTCCACGTGCTCCCGACGATCTCTGAACCCGGCAACGAGGTGACATGGGCGGGGCTGCTCTTCACCGGGCGACCCTCCGCGCTCTTTGCTCTGCTGGCTGGTGTCGGCCTCGCGCTGCTCACCGGCGGCGCGGGTCGGGGTCGGTCGGCGCAGTCGAAGTCCCAGCTCTCCGGGGACCGCAAAGCCATCGCGGTGCGGGCCCTGATCGTGGTGCTGATCGGCCTGCTCGTCGCCTCCTTGGACTCTGGTGTGGCGATCATCCTGGTCCACTACGGACTGTTGTTCTTACTGGCGATCCCCTTCCTCAGCCTGGGCGCTGTCCCGCTCTTCGCGCTGGCGGGAGTATGGGTCGCGGCAGCGCCGGTGGCCTATTGGTGGCTGCACAACGATCTGCGCAGCACGCTTGAAGGTTTCCCGGATATGTGGCGCTTATGGCACTCCCCCGGGATTGCCGATCTGGCGACACCGAGCCTGATGGGGATGGACCTGGCGCTGACCGGGTACTACCCGCTGTTGATCTGGCCGGCGTACCTCTTCGCAGGTATGGCCATCGGCCGATTGCAGCTGCAGCGCGCCGCCACCGCGGTGAAGCTTGCGGCCGTCGGGCTGGGTCTGGCGGCGGTCAGCTATGGAATCCACCTGTGGATGCTCTGGCGCTCAGACTTCATCACCGAGACCGCAGCGCTCTACGGGTGGCCCACGGCTGACCTCCGTGCTGAGCTGCTGGCCGGAACCCACCGGGTGCCCTTGGTGACAGAGGACGTCTGGTTCCTGCTTGCCACCCCGCATCAAGGCTCCACGCTTGACCTGATCCACACGATCGGCACCTCGATGCTGGTCCTGGGGCTGTGTCTGTTGATCGCGGAGAAGCTGCGCTGGGGACTGGCACCGCTGATCGGCGCCGGCGCGATGCCACTGAGCCTCTACGTAGGTCACCTCGTGGTGCTCCACTATTGGCGCGGCGGCCAGACCCCGGAGTTCATGACCTTCTTGGCGGAGTACTCGCCTGAGCAGATGCTCACGATCTTGATCATCGGCGCGCTAGGCCTGGGACTCATCAAGTTCCTGCTGCGGCGTCGCGGGCCCCTTGAAGCCATGACGCACGCAGCCGGCAACGTCGTCGCCGGCCGCTGACTCTTCTTCCCTCTATTGCCGTGGGGCCGCTTAGCTAGATGAGGCGGCGGGCTCCGGCGGAGGGTTGGGCGAGGAAGCCTGTGGGTTCGGTGAACCCACGCTGCCGGGCATTCTCCTGGACCGCGCCCAGCAGAGCGTCGAAGGAGTCCACATGGATCAGCGCGATCACGCAGCCCCCGAATCCACCGCCCACCTGCCGGGCTCCCAGTGCTGGCACCGCTCCGTGAGTTTCTGGCGGTGAGAGCAGGGTTTCCACCAGGGTGTCGGTCTCCGGGACGGTGATCTCGAAATCATCGCGCTGAGACAGGTGCGAGGCCGTGAGAATCTCACCCAATTGCGCGTAGGAACCCATGCTCAGCGCTTCTCGCGCGGCCAGCACCCGCGCGTTCTCGGTGAGGATATGGCGCACTCGGCGCATGATGACAGGGTCCTCGAGCCTAGCTGGCAGATCCTCGGGCGCGACGCCGTCGTCGTTGAGTTCACGCAGACTCTGCACCCCCAGCTGCCTGGCGCCGGTTTCACACTGGGCCCGGCGGATGGCGTACTCGCCGTCCACAAGCCGGTGCTCCGCAAGCGAGTCGATGACCAGCAGCGCGAGATCGTCCTGCTCCAGCGTGAAGGGGACCTGCTCGATGACCATGCTGCGGGTGTCCAGGAGCAGAGCATGTTCGGCCTGCGCCCCGACGGCGGCCATCTGGTCCATGATCCCGCAGGGCATGCCGACGAAATCGTTCTCCGCGTGCTGCGCCAGCTGCGCGAGTTCCACGGCGGAGAGCTCGACGCCGGCCAGCTCGATTGCCGCGAGCCCGACTGAGCATTCCAGCGCGGCCGAGGAGGACAGACCCGCGCCGATCGGAACCTCTGAGTCGATCAACAGCTCCATCCCGGGGAGCCGATGCCCCGCCTGCTCCAGCGACCAGAACATTCCTGCGGCATAGGCCGCCCAGCCTTCGACGGCGCCCGGAGCCAGCCCGTCCAGGTTGAACTCGGCGGTCTCGGTGTTGAGCAGCGAGCGCACATGGACCACCCGATCCACCCGCACGGAGGCCGCCACCCGCGTGGTCTGCGGAAGCGCGAAGGGCAGCACGAAGCCGCCGTTGTAATCGGTGTGCTCCCCGATGAGATTGACCCGCCCCGGGGCGGCCCAGATGCCTGTGGGTGCGTAGCCGTAGGCCTGCTCGAAGTCGGCGGCAAGCGTGTCGTGGTTCTCGCTCATGCGGAGACTCCTGGGGTTGTTATCGGTGAAGCAGGTGCTGAAGGACTAGGCGCCCCCGGCGTGGACACTTCGTCAGCCTGCAGTCCCTGCCAGGCATCGGTCACCATCTCTCGGATGCCGCGAGTCGGACGCCAGCCCAGTCCTTGAAGGGCCTGCTGGCCGGAGGCGACGAGCACCGCTGGGTCACCTGCCCGTCGCGGTTCCTCCACGGCCGGAACCTGCGCCCCGGTGACTTCCCGGACCGTGTCGATGACCTCGCGGACCGAGGTCCCTGTGCCGGTGCCGAGGTTATAGATGGCGTGAGTGCCCGGCTCGGCCGCATTGAGGGCGAGCAGGTGTGCCTCGGCGAGGTCGAGCACGTGGATATAGTCACGCACGGCCGTGCCATCCGGGGTGGGGTAATCGGTGCCGAAGATGCTGGCACTCTCCTTCTCGCCGGCAGCGACCTTGAGCAGATTCGGGATCAGATGGGTCTCCGGGTCATGGCGTTCGCGCAGCTGCCCGGAGGCTCCGGCGACGTTGAAGTAGCGCAGGCTCATCGCGGCAAGACCATGGGCGTGGGCTTCGGCGGTGAGCATGTGGTCGATGGCAAGCTTCGAGGCGCCGTAGGGGTTGGTGGGCATGGTCTGATCGGTCTCGGCGATGCTCGCACCGGCGGGTTCCCCGTAGACCGCCGCGGTGGAGGAGAACACCAATCGGGGAACTCCTGCCTCCCGCATGGCGTCCAAGAGGGCCAGTGTGGCGACGATGTTGCCGTGCCAGTAGCGCTCCGGGTGCGCCACGGACTCCCCCACCAGGGAGCGTGCCGCGAGGTGGATGACCCCGTCGAAGCTGGAGTCCAGGATGCTCCCGACATCGAGCAGATCAGCCTCATGCCAGAGAGCCCCGTCCAGGACTGAATCTGCGTGACCAGTGCTCAGGTTGTCCAGGACTTCGACCGTATGCCCCTGCGCGAGCAGGCGTTCTACGACCACGGATCCGATATACCCGGCTCCACCAGTGACCAGCAGCTTCATCGTGTGTCCTCTTTCGTTCCTGCGATAGTTTCGGATTCCGCTGCCTGGTTCCCGACGGCGCGAAGCCTGCCAGCCATGTCCTCAGGCGCGATGTCATTGATGAAGACGCCCATCCCGGATTCAGACCCGGCCAGGAACTTCAGCTTATTCTCCGCACGACGGATCGAGAACAGCTGCAGGTGCAGGCGCATCAACCCGGGCTCGGCAGAAGCTGGCGCCTGTTGCCACCCGGAGATATACGGCAGCGGCCCCGAAAAGAGCTGGTCCCCGCGACCGAGCAGGTCCAGGTATAGCGCGGCGAAGTCGTCGCGCTCGGCGTCGGTGAGTTCCGGCAGACGTTCCACTGCGCGGTGCGGGTAGATGTGGAGTTCCACCGGCCAGCGGGCCCAGGCAGGGATGAATGCGGTCCAATGTTCGGTGCGGGCGACGATCCGTCGGCCATCAGCCACCTCTGCCGCGAGGACATCTGCGAAGAGATCGCCATCCCGGCGGGCGCGGTAATCCGCCGCTGACTCCAGCAGGGTCCGGGTTCGCGGGGTGATGAACGGATAGCCGTAGATCTGCCCATGCGGATGATGCAGGGTCACTCCGATCTCCTCCCCGCGGTTCTCGAAGATATAGACCTGCTCCACTCCGGGTTCGGCCAGCATGGCAGCGCTGCGGTCAGCCCAGGCGTCCACCACGGTACGCATGCGGGTCGCACTGACCTGGGCCAATTGCGAGGTGTGGTCATCGGTGAAACAGACCACCTCGCAGCGTCCCGAGCCAGGCTGGACCAGCCCCGCGGACTCCTGCGCCGCCGTCGTCGTGGTGAGCAAGTCTCCTGGAACGGGGGTGTCTCCGCGGAAGGAGGGGAAGCGGTTCTCGAAGACCACGACGTCGTAGGCGGACTGCGGGACCTCGCTGGCCCGATCCGCCGTGGTGGGGCACAGCGGACATTGATCGGTGGAGGGCAGGTGAGTGCGATTCTGACGGGCGGCGGCGATGGCCACCCACTCCCGCAGCAGGGGGTCATAGCGCATCTCATTGCCCCCGCTGGGGCGAGAGATCTCGCGTCGATCCACGACGGTGCGTTCCCGGGGTTCGTCGTCGAAGAAGATGATCTCGCGGCCGTCGGCCAGCTGGGCACGGGTCTTGTGGGCGCGGGAATGCGCATCGGCTGGGGTGGACTGATCTGGGGTGTGCTGGGCTGGTGAGGTCAACGGTGGCTCCTGGGTTCGGTGCGAACAACTGAATCGATCGACTCGCCCAGCTCTGCTGCGGCCGCGGCTGGGAGTCCGGTATCGGTAATGAGCATGTGAATCTGGGGCAATCCGGCAAAGGTCCCCAGGGCCGTGGTGCCGAACTTGCTGTGATCGGCGAGCACGACGGCGCGTGGCGCGGTCTGCAACCAGGTGCGGTTGGTCTCGGCCTCCTCGAGATTCGGGGTGGTGAACCCGGCCTGGATGGTGAACCCGTGGGCGCCGAGGAAGATCAGGTCCAGGTGTAAGGACCGCAGCGCCTGGTTGGCGATCGGACCGATGAGCGCGTCAGAAGGCGTGCGGACTCCACCAGTGAGGATCACCGTCTGGTCAACCGCGGAGGCGAAGGAGTCTGCTGCGGTACCGCCCCGAGATTCACGGATTCGCGCATCCGTGACGCCATGGAAGACGTCGGCAATGCGCGGGGAATTGGTCACCACGGTGAGCTCGGGGATCTGGAGCAGGTGCTGCGCAAGGGTCCAGGTGGTAGTGCCCGCGGAGAGCCCGATAGACATTCCGGGCTCCACCAGCTCTGCGGCCGCTTTGGCAATGGCCTGCTTCTCGGGCAGCATCTGGTCCGATTTCGCGTGGAACCCAGGTTCTTCGGTGCGTCGGGAGCCGATCGCGTGAGCTGCGGGAGTGACCGCTCCGCCGTGAACCTTTGCGATCAGTCCCTCTGCGGAGAGGCCATCGAGGTCCCGGCGAATGGTCATATCCGAGACCTCAAAGCGAGAGGCCAGCTCGGAGACGCTGACCGCTCCCGCTGAGTCCAGCATGGACACGATGGCTGTGCGGCGCTGCGCTGCCAACATCTGCGTCCTCCTTTTCATCGGATCCCCAACTTCTGCTCATATATAAACACAATCCAACACTTTCCAACAGACCCCCTCCCGTTCTATCGGGTCTTACGTGCTTTACCGGCCCGTCGGTAGACCCGGTAAAACACCTAAGCCCAGGTAAAACGCGAGGTGGGTCGGGCGATAGGCTGGATGCCATGAGCAAAATTCGAGTCGCCGTACTGGGCGCAAACGGACGCATGGGCAGCGAAGCCGTGAAGGCCGTGGAGAACGCTCCGGACATGGAGCTCGTCGCGGCCCAGGGTCGTGGCGACCAGCTCAGCGAAATTCTCACTGCCGGTGCCACCCACATCGTGGATCTCACCGTTCCCGAAGCCACCGAGAACAATGTGCGCTTCGCCGTACAGAACGGGATCCACGCCGTCGTGGGCGCCACGGGCTGGGATACCGAACGGCTCCAAGGACTCGAGGACCTGCTCACCGAGCACCCTGAAACGGGCGTACTGATCGCCCCGAACTTCGCGCTCGGCGCGGTCCTTGCCACCGCCTTCGCAGCCAAAGCAGCGCAGTACTTCGAGTCAGCAGAGATCATCGAGCTCCACCACCCTCAGAAGGTAGACGCTCCTTCTGGGACCGCCGTGCGCACCGCGGAACTGATGGGTGAGGCCAGGCGAGCCGCCGACGTCGCACCCTCCCCCGATGCCACGGAAACCTCTCTTGAGGGTGCTCGCGGGGCCGAGGTGGCAGGCATCCACGTGCATTCGGTCCGACTGCGGGGACTCGTCGCACACCAGGAGGTGCTCCTGGGGTCACCAGGCGAGCAGCTGACCCTGCGTCATGACTCCTTCGACCGTGTCTCATTCATGCCCGGAGTGCTGCTCGGACTGCGCACTGTCGGCTCGAAGCCGGGGCTCACGCACGGGCTCGATGGCTACCTGGATCTGGGGCTCTGAGCACAATGAAGACGAAATTCTGGACCGGACTGGTCATTGTCCTGCTCGCCATCATGCTGGTGGGAGCTGCCGCCTCCGCTTGGCGCTTCCTGCGTGTGGATGACATCGCCGCGCAGCTCATCGGTGCAGGCGCCATGCTCATCGTATTGATCGGCGTCTGGGTACTGGCCCGAGAGCTGCTCTTCGGCTTCGGCACCGAACGTCTGGGCCGCAGGCTCGAGGACGAAGGCGGACTCCCAGAGGACACCGTGGAACGCTCCGCGGGTGGCCGGGCGAATCGCGAACAGGCCGATGAGCAGTTCAAGCGCTATGCCGCCGAAGCAGAGGCCGCGCCTGAGGACTGGCGCTCCTGGTTCCGCCTTTCCATCGCCTATGACTTAGCCGGCGACCGGATCCGGGCGCGCAAGAATATGCGTAAAGCAATCGCCATGGAGAAGACCCAGCGGTCACGCCGCTAGACCCAATCCTGAAGTCAGAGCCGACGCCTCAGGAATCCAGACCAAAGTAGTCCACATCGAAGATCGGAGTACCGATGTTCACCGGCCTCAGTGCATTTCCGCTCACCCCGCTTCGCGATGACACTTTCGATGCCACGGCCTACGCGGGTCTGATCGAGCGTCTGGCTCGCGCTGGAGTGGACTCCATCACCGCGCTGGGATCCACCGGTTCCTATATGTATCTGAAACGGCAAGAACGCGAGCGGGTCGTCCGTACCGCAGTTGAGCACGCTGAGAAGGTGCCGGTCTTGGCAGGTATCGGAGCCATGCGCACCACGCAGGTGCATCGGCTTGCCGAGGATGCGCAGAACGCCGGTGCCAGTGGTGTCCTGTTGGCTCCCGTCACCTACCAGGCGCTCAGCGATGATGAGGTATTCGGTCTGTTCGAGGACGTCACCGCTGAGCTTTCGGTCCCGCTGGTGGTCTATGACAACCCCGGCACCACTCACGTCCACTTCACCGATGAGCTCTACGCCCGGATCGCCGCGCTGCCCCAGATCGCATCGATCAAGATTCCTGCCCTCCCGAAAGATCCCGAGGCAGCACACCAGCGGCTGCAGCAGCTCCGGAAGCACATCCCCGACTCCGTGACCCTGGGCATCTCCGGCGACGGGACGGCAGTGAACGGCCTGATCGCCGGCTGCGACGCCTGGTATTCCGCCATCGGCGGCACACTCCCCGAACCGGCCGTGAAGATCACCCGGGCAGCACTCTCCGGCGACCACGCCGGGGCCCTGGTTGAATCGCAGAAGTTAGAACCACTGTGGGCCCTCTTCGCGAAACACGGCAGCTTGCGAGTCACCGCAGCAATCGCCGAAGAACTGGGATTGGTCGCCGCAGACTGCCTTCCCCGCCCCGTCCAGGGTCTCAGCCGCCCCGAAAGGGCCCGCGTTGCTCAGATCCTCAGTGCCCCCAATCTCGGAAAGTGACTCTCGTGTGACCACTTAACTGGTCTGGCGGTGTCACGGTCTGCCGAGGAACAGCAGACAGTAACACCGCCAAAGCGCCGAGGACGGGGTCTATATCCCCGTCTCAACCAGCTGAACTAGACCGGCGTCTCCACGTTCACAGGTTCCTTCGCTCGGCTCTCCTTCTTCCGGGCTCGGTGTGCCTGGAAGATGCTGAAGCCGATGGATCCAACTGCCAAGACCAGGAAGGTCAGCGAGATGGGCCGGGTGACGAAGGTGGTGAGTGAATCGCTGAGCTGCAGGGCTCGCAGCAGCTCCTCCTCCAGCGTGGATCCGAGGATCAGGCCCAGGATCATCGGACCGAGCGGCACGCTCAGCTTCACCAGCAGGAAGCCGATGATTCCGAAGGCCACCACTACCCAGATGTCGAAGATCCGATTGTTCATCGCGAAGGAACCGACGGCGGTGAGCACCAGGATGCAGGGCACCAGGATCGCCTTGGGAACCAACGTGACTCGGGCCAGGAACGGCAGCAGCAGGGTTTGCACCACCAGAACGCAGAGTGCGGCGATCACGATCGAGAGGTAGATCGAGTTCACCAGGATCGGTTGGCGTTCAAAGAGGCCGGGTCCAGGCGCGATGCCGTGCAGGATCAGCGCCCCCATCATGACCGCCTGCGCCACATCGCCCGGAATACCGAGGGTGATCGTGGGGATGAAGGCGCCACCGGCCACCGCGTTATTGGAGGTCTCCGAGGCAACGATCCCACCCGGGTGTCCTTTGCCGTAGTTCTCCGGATTCCGCTTCTCGGCCTTCTTCGCACGGTCGTAGCTGATGAAGTTCGCTGATTCCGCGCCGGCTGCTGGCAGTGTCCCGATGAACGTACCGATCATTGAGGAGCGCACCACATTGCGCTTCTCGCTCCACATGTCCTTCAGCACCTGGCCATAGGGCACGCGGATCTTCGGCGTGGAGGTGCCGGCACCGGGACGGGTATCGAGGCGTGATTCCTCCACATTGACCAGCAGCTGGGAGACCGCGAAGAGCCCGATCAGCACCGGAATGGCGTTGAGCCCACCGGAGAGCTGCGGGTTATCGAAGTTGAACCGCATCTGACCTGCCGGGGCGATGCCGATCGTCGAGATCAGCAGTCCCAGGCAGGCCGCGATCAATCCCTTCACCAGATGTTTCCCGCTCAGCCCTGCCACCAGGGTCAGCGCGAAGAGCACCAGCGAGAAGATCTCCCAGGGTCCGAAGTTCAGCGTGAAGCGTCCGATGATCGGGCCGACCAGGAACAGCACGGCCGCACCGATCAGCGTGCCGATGACCGAGGAGGCAATGCCGATGCCCAAGGCTCGGGCAGGCTGCCCGGACTTCGCCATGGGGTACCCGTCATAGACAGTGACCACTGAGGATGGCGTCCCCGGTATCCCGAGCAGGATGCCGGCGATCAGACCTCCGGAGAGACCACCGATATAAATACCGATCATCAGAGCGAGACCCTGGACCGGGCCCATTGCGAAGGTGAACGGGAAAGCCAACACCAAGGCCATGGTGAAGGTGAATCCGGGGATGGCCCCGGCGATGATCCCGACGAATACGCCGACCAGGATTGTCAGCAGGGTCAGTGGCGCCGCCACCTCACCGGCTGCGGCAACCAAACTTAGTTCCATCATGACGGTCCTGTTCCCCTACGGCAGCACAGTGCGCAGGACGTTCTGGAACA
>Ga0265797_10003733_pt1 | contig 24106 bp, 14 predicted proteins | sample P2T30metagenome_FD_192433 | JGI IMG/M metagenome (GOLD analysis project Ga0265797, IMG submission 192433) | Plant litter microbial communities from East Loma Ridge, Irvine, California - P2 T30 | ecosystem: Environmental > Terrestrial > Plant litter > Unclassified | place: USA: California... | reverse complement strand
ATAGATCGCTATCCAAAACCAGGACCAGTTGCCGAACTGAATGTTGCAAGACGAGGCGGAACGTCTTTCAACACGTTCTGTTGTTTCTCCTTGCCCAGAGATCGAGCTCCACCCCCACGCTTTTCTCCAGCTTCTCAAAGCTTGAGTGAGACGGGTTTGATCTTGTTCGATGCTAGTCAATAACAGATAACATTAGGGTTGATATAAGCCATACCCTTATGTTTGGTGCCATCGCTCGACCTTTTGGACATTTATGTGTCTATTTCATCGTTCATTACCCTCAATTGATACGGCTTAATCTTTTCAAGTGGTAAAGAAGACGCGTCAGAAGTTGACTTTATCGAAGGAGAGGATGAGCTAACGCGTTGGCCTATGACGCCCGATCCTTGCATGCGACATCGAGGTGAACCCAGTCCTTTGGTTCCAATTCCATGTCTGACATCTGACTGCAGGAGAGGGAGGCATGGAACAGTCTCACGATCAACGAACGATACAGGTATTTAAGAAGAAGACAAGGATAAATTGTATATCATATCGTACATGAATGAGCGGCAACCGCTGAAGTTTTCTCATTGCCGGCACGTGATATGGTACGCAGTAACAGCCGTATTTGTTCGAACCAGCATGGCTGCAACTACCCTCGCAATTCCAGAATCGTAACTCGATAATCGTCTTTGCCACGCGTCGTCACAGATAGGCTCTCAAATTCATGGGAAATTTCTGCGACACTGCTCTTGAAGTGGCCTGAAGAATAATTGTTGGAAGCTTGGCAACGATCAGTTTCTCCAATCGCCTAATTGTTTCATTAGTGCATAGATCTGATGCCGATGCAAGCCTAGGAACGCACGTAGATGTCCGCCATTGAGCAGGCCAAAGATAATAGCAACGACGATTGCGAGAGCAGCGATGACAGTCTGCCAGAGAGCCAAGGCAAACATGACGTGGCCGTAATTGGCATCGCTGCCACTGTTGAAGTGGCAAGACTCGTTGGCAGCCATTGGCATTGCCTCAGATCTGATGGATGTATAACGGATGTGTTCTTGCGAGCGGGTGTCCTTGTTTGAGCCTGGTTGGAGAGGTGATGTTGGTATAGTGTGTGTTGGAGTAATCGCGCTTTAGCTCATTGGGTTTTTCGAATGCTTTAAGCAGTGTTCCAGCTTCAGTTGTCTGATCATTCCGCTACGCTAGCAAGAGGTGCCGGCAATGCCGGCGATGCCGCGAAGTTATCATGCATGCATACAGCACAGTGATACTCCTGTTACTACTCGTCGACAGAACACGGGCGGTGCCGCAACCAGGTATCGTACCTACGGGATATTATGTGGCTGTGAGGCTTGGGCTTGATTTGGCAATGAGGTAGCCGTATGGCTGTCGACAGCCGATCATTTGATACCTGAAGATGTTGGGTTTCAAGACACTGATTCCCATGTCTTGGCGTGCGAGAATGTGAGCACATCGACGGGCGTGTATTGAAAGGTCTACTTCGTAGACCCAATCAGTAGTATCTTTGCTCGTGAAGACAGCGTTTGGCTGATACACGAGTACACCCTGCACAAGAGTGATGGTGGAGTGTCTGCCCTGCTATACGCGTTGGTCAACGTTTGTGATGTCCACAGCCTCACCACGGCAGCCACGCGGGCGGTGCCGGCGGTGCCGTCTCCAGTTGATTCGACGGATTGCCGCCATTCTTGTTTCGCCAATCCCTTCCCCCTACCATCGTCGTAAACGATAATGTGGCTATGTAATATCACCTGTACTACAGGCTGCTGTCATATATCAGCCATGGCCGCTCCACCACCTGGAGTGGGTTTAAACCGAGCCATCTGCCTTGCAATATCGAAGTCGCCCATCACCTAGCATGGCTTACACCTCAACGCTGGAGCCGTGGCGGTACTGTGATATCTGCAGGACCGAGGACATTCAACCATTCAGCGCGGAACGCGCCTACAAAGCCCACCTGAAGACTCAAAAGCATTTTACGAAGCTTAGTCGGCCGCCGCCTGCATACCCGTGTCCAGTTTGCAACACCACCTTCAGTCGAGCTGCAGACGTTGCGCGTCACCAAACAAATCCTGGACAATGTCGTTTTCGTCAAGTGCCCACGGAATTATCTTCACAACTTGCCAGGAAACATCCGCTAAATGTCGACTCGGACGAAGTGCCCCAGAAACATCGTAAGACTGACAACCAAGAAACTTTGGGTGTATATATTGCTCCGCACCCGGCGCCTATCGCAATCGAACAGATGGTCGGAAAGTCGGGCACCACGGCAAAATCCTCTGACTCTCCATCATTGTTGCCATCTTCTAGCTCCATTCAAGAGCAGAATGTGTTCCACGACTGCAAAGGGACGCATGACTTCTCCGAACATAGACCAAGTCAACAAAACTCTCCTGCTGGCCATGAAATACCTCACGCACGCCTGGAACACGCCCACACAGGATTTCAAAAGACTGGTCCGTGGTTTTCGGGCTCCTACATCAAGGGCAAAGGCTTTCTCGATACACTGGAAGACATCAGCACGGCGAACGTGGGACATTGGATCGACTGCATTGGAGAAGACTCAGATAAAGACATGCGTGTGGCAGCTGACGACTTCAGCACTCACTCTGCGTTGAAAATTATTCCATGGCGGACGGTCCAGATCAACCTCGAGAAAGCAGAGGATCATGCGATCAACCTACTGTCGGTTGCAATGAGCTCAGCTTCGATCAAGGACGCAACGTCGCAAACAGCCATCTCTCAGCCTGGAACCCTTTCTAGCATGAGCTCCATCTACGGTTCCAAGTCTCTATACCGAGCAAAACTACTGGGATCATCTCAGCACACAAAATCGTCTTTGCCCGAGATGCAGGCCTTCGACGCCACCATTGACTGGAAGCCGCCTCAAAACTTGGCTGAGGTCCTAGAGATCCTCGAGCCACATTCCCTGGAGACCAAGTGGGAAGAAGTGCTAGAATCTGCGATGATCGAGGACATCCGGACGGTCCCTATGTTACTATCAGACCACCCCAAGGACCTCGACATCAACCACATATCCTCCATTTCCAACGGCGAGACACCGCTGCTGGCCGCGATCCGCCACCGCGACTACTTCGTAGTGTGCGAACTGCTCACGCAATCCGCCCGCGAGGGAAAATGGCCACGTCTGAGTGCACGTGACCATGACGGTAACACGGCCATCGAGCTGGCCGCCGCGAACGGAATCGAATTTCCTTTTGCACAACTCGTGGAGCGCGTCATTGCGATTCTCTGTTGCGACTGCGACAATCTGGCACGCTCTGACGGTGTATGCGGGCGGATAGCGCACTCAATAATCTCTCAACGCAGCGGCTTGATGCTCGAAGAAGGGCCCTACAGGTATTCGTTCAGAGCCTACTGTCAGTGGGGTGACAAGTTGCTTCGACGCGACTGGCTGAATGCAGATACGCTCCGGGAGATTGATGAACTGATGCGATATCGTATACATCGAACTGACGGCTTACATAAGGCGCGGGTCAACATTGAATTGGGGAACCTGTCCTTCTGGTTCGCCATGGGATGTAAAGTGTTTAGCACACAGAAACGGAAGTGTGTTTACACGTAAGACCACAATAATTGCTGAATTCTGATCACTATTTCTCTGAAACGCGCTCCTTCAACCGGGCAACATCTCCTCGCGTGCCTTCCTCACTGCTCATCATTGTCTCAATCAAACATTACCTTGGTCTGGCCAGGTTAGAGAACCGACAAACATGCTTTCGGTGTCAAGGAACCTGACCGTCAGCTTCATCTTGTATAGATTTAGTGCAGAGTGGGTGAAGGTGTAAAGGGCGGTCAACCCCTCTCGTGACCTTTTGACGAAGTCAGCATATGAGCCAAGCATGGATGCCAAGCACATGGCTTACCCATATGTCTTCTGTTCAGGATGCCGAAAGCAATGGTAACCAGGAAGATCAGAGCTGCAATGACAGCCTGCCAAACACCCAAGACTAGCATGGCGCGATTGTGATGGGTATCGTAGCCACCGATGGGACAGCAGGACTGGTTTGAAGCTGCTGGCATTGTGACAGGTTTATGATGTAGACTTTGAAGTTTCGTGTTCGTGTGTGCGGATAAGTAAACGCATAAATTGGTAATGGCGCTGTGAAGTTGTATGTCGTTCATGGGAGTCTGACTACCATGGAGCTGAATGGTCATCTTTGAGTTCCTTTATTAGTGATCTCCATTCGTTCATATGAGTGCTCGGCTACTCTAGGAAGAGGTACCGGCGGTGCCGTGAAGCAATCACGCGTAGATACCTCATAACGCAAAGCGATATGCCCTGATATTACTCGACGGTGTAGTGCGGGAGGTGCCACGATCGCTCTACCCGAACAACGTTGTATGATCGAGCTGGCTGAAAGGTAATTGGAGGATCCGCGGGAGGTGCCGTGGTCAACTATGCCTGCAAGATAGATTTGCGGCTGAGTTCATCTGAACATCTGTTAGTGGGGCCGGAACGGGCAAACAAATGTCAATAGCTAAGACGCTCTTGCCATGAAGATAGACGGCGTTGAATCGTTAGACGGTCTTCACAGTAAGGACCTCTTTGATAGACAATGTTCTGGAATTCCACCGATCAAGACACTGACTACGGAACAAGCATATCGAGGATTAGACGTTGTCAATGTTAGACGAGGATCCAGATGCCTGTAGCTGTGCATGTAAAGGTACCGCTTCTTTGGGCTTCCCAGAAGAGGTGCCGATGTGGTGTCCGCCTTGTCATGTGTGGTGGCTATGCAGGGGGACGCTACGGAGGTAGGAGGTTCTAGAAGGCACGCTTCAGCTACGCGGGAGGTGCCGCGATGCTGCAGACACCGCTCTTACACCAAATCATCTCATCCACCGTCGTTGTTGTACACGAAGGTGTGGCTGTGGCTGGGTCGGCAGTGCGAGAAGTACTGTTCTGCGGTACACATCCTATATATCAGCCATGGTCGCTTCATTTCATGGTTTAAATCCATTGTATGTTTCCTTTGTACATTTCCAAGTCAACACACCTCCACCATGGATCCTACCTTGTCGCAAGAGCCGTCGTGGTACTACTGTAAATTCTGCAGGACCAAGGACAACAAGCCGTTCAGCGCAAAACGTGGTTGGGAAAGACACATGAGGGAGCAGCACTCCGATATGAACCGCCAGTCGCCACCTCAGCATATGTGTCCAGATTGCGGCCGATCCTTTCAACGAGCTAGCAACCTCAAGCGCCACCTGACGGATCGGCAATGCAACGGTCGTAATCCATCCACCGCACCATCTTCAAGCTCAAACTCTTCTAGGAAGCGTTCGCTGGATTTCCTGGGAAATGTCTTTCGGAAACGCCAGAAGGCTCCTCAAACGACTCCGCTTCCAGTTCCCGGCGTATTCAAGGCACAGGCTAGGCTATCGTTCACTGAAAGCAAGCTCTGCTTCGATTTAGTACTCTCGTCTCATGACGCGGTCGACGCGAGTCCAAGGAAGCTTGACCCACCCAGCAACGATGGCCAAGATACACCTGTAACTGTGTCATCTGAAGATGGGCTTGGTACGCAAACTGTATCAGTGCCTGACCAGTCGTCCACATCTGCAAGTCTTGCACTACAGCGTACTCCTGAAGAAGCTCTTGAGAACAGCCAATTGAATGAGGTGGTGTTACCTGACGTCGTGGACCTCCCTCCTCTTCTTGACTCTGTGTATGAAGAGGGTCCGACACGGAGATTCAGGCGGTACTCCTCCTATGATTCTCTCGACGATTATATCAGGAGATGCAACGCTTCTCAAAGCACACAGACCGAAGTCCCACCATCTTCGAGATCGGCTTCCGCCCGTCGGACCTCGAGACCAGGTAATAGAGCAGTGGATTTGCTGTCGGATTCTATGAGCTCTCTTTCGTTGAAAAACGGCAACAAGTCTACTCTGTCCAGTCTGAGTCTCATGTACGGGTCCAAGTCTCTATTTCGACGACGTGATTCCGAGGCATATCAGTCTGCCAAAGTATCTGGTCCCGAGATACCCGGACCTTTCAACACGTCTGTCGATTCAGAGCTCCGCGAGGCGCGAAGACAGAGTCCATACTTGGGTTCAGAGCCAGAGCGGATAAAATCACTTGCCCTCTTTGGCAGCAGATGGCTCCGTCTTGCCTCCCTGGGCAATGGCGAGTGGGCCAGCAATATGATGGAGGACAGAGAAAAGGTCGATATCAACTATAAGTGCCCATACACCGGCAAAACGGCATTGATGATCGCTATCGAACACGGCCATTACCACTTCGTGCATGAGCTGATGAGCTGGAATGTGTCCAAAGGTCAGCAGTGGCCCCTTCTCAGCACGCGCGACAACGACGAGAAGACCGTAATGGACCTGATGTCCCCACATAAAAGGAGTAACACGTTTACTCTCTTCATGGAACACGTCGTTGCAATTACCTGCTGCTCCTGTTCTGATTGGGCACGCCGTGGGAGCATATGTGAGTGGATCGCGCACACTGAGTGGGCTGATCGCCATGGCTTGACCCTCCAAGGCCCTGTCAAATACCCGTTTAGAGCTGGGTGCCAGTGGGGTGAGAAGCTACGTCAACGCGACTGGCTGCAAGCAGAAACACTCCAGGAGATCGATGATTGGGTAGTGCAGCGGACTTGTCTTGCGACGGCGATCAATCAGACAAGTATGGAGGACGAGTGGCGGATCGCAGGACGCATGTTATACATGAACGGAATTTACCAGAAAACGTGGTCATCATCACGAGAACCGGTAACCTAGAGAGAGAGAAAGAGAGTAATGATGCTCGAGCCGCTGACTTAACATGACACAACGCACACTTTCCGTACGAATGGTCAGGTCCTTGGTTCAGGTTCACTGGCATAGCTGCAAGTTGTAATAGATCGTTCACCCCCATCTAGAGGTCTCAAGCGGCATTTCAATCCAAACATTGGTTTCGTGCGCATCGTGCCCGCCAGTCTTGCGACCTTTGGTAGCCAGAATATTCACTTCCCTGAGCACGACACCTTTGAAGTTGAATGACGAATTTTCTTGGTGACATTCGCAAAAGTCATCAACTGATCGGTACAATGGATATCACAACCAAAAAAGTGATAAAAGACAACACCATACGCCCCAAACCCCATTGCCCAACGGCAATATTTCCCTTCCCGCCAAACCATTTTGAAACCCATCGATCATGCGCCAACGCGCAGAGACAAAGTCATGTTCGTCAAAAATTTCGCATGGAAGCGACCAAAAAGAAACAGAATTATCTAGAAATCCGCTGCAATCGCTTAGACAGCAATGGCCTCGCCCTCAACCTCAGGCGCACCCAAAGCCTGGCTCTCGCCCATCTCGGCCCAATCGCCCCAGAGACCACGCTTGCCGCGCACTCTGATGGGACCGCCGAGCTCTTCGGTCGACTGGTCGACCTTGATGGCGTCTTTGGTTCCGAGCACGAGCATTTCGAAGAAGAGCTTGGTGGCATCTTGCTTGCTTGTAGTTGCTTCGGGGCAGAGGTCGGTGAAGAAGGCTTCGGTCTTGGTGCGTTGGCTAGGAGAGGGAGGCTCGGTCGCGCTCACGGGGTAGTCGGGTGCGAAGTGCTGGCGGAGGAGGTGGACGGCGGTCTTGGTGCCGAGCGAGACAGGGCCGGATTGTGAGGGGTGGAGGAGGGGAGCTTCGGTGACATCGAAAGCCTGACCGGGAGATGCGGCGAAGTCTTCTTGGTCGTCTTCTTGGATCAGGGTTTGTTCGTCGGCAGGAGCTTGGAGGCCTTCGCTGAAGAGGGCACCGTGAGCATCGGAGTGGAGGGTGGTCTCGCCGCCAAAGTCGGCGCCAGCGCCTGCTTGGAATCCCTCATCATCTTCAGGAAGGTCGAGGCGGGGAGTTTCTTGACGTTCGCTCGCAGTCTCAAGGTCGGCAACACCGCTGTCGCGCTTGCGCTTCTCGCCAGCCCTGCGGATGACTTCGATGCTAAGCACGCCACGGAGCTCGGGAGCCCAGCCTTGCATTCTACCGTCACCCATAATGTTCGAGACGAATCCACCGCTGCGCTGCATTTCCATAAGCTGGAGAAGAAGAGGGTCGCGTGGCAGAGATTGGGGAGCACGAGTGATGGCAGAGCGGTCTTCCTGCTGGCGCTTGATCTGAGAGTTTTCGATTTCGGTTTCGGTGTCCGGTCCAATGACGCGGCGTCGCTTTACGCGCTGTTGCTGTGCTTGAATGATAGTGGGGTCGTCCTCATCCATGGCGGTCTGATCAAGGCGGAATGCACTTTCGAGTTCGCGTTCAACCTCGGAGCCTGCATCGGACAGTGGTGATTCGCTTCTCTGCTCTCTTGCGGCGTCAACACGAGCAAGTGCAGCTGCGTTGTCAGCTCGGATGTCTTCAATGTCGCCAACAGGGTAGTCGTCGTCCATGGGCAGAATAGTCTCGTCGTTGTCTTCTCCAAAAGGTTTGGCTACTGAGCCTTCGCGAATAGTCGTGTCCTCGAAACCCGGGATGTCTGCGTTGTCATCGAGCATGGTGAATTCGTCATTCGCGGGGGTGGCAGCGCGACGTCCGATTTCGATACTGGGTTCCGGATCCATGCCGAGGTCAAGACCAAGGTCGTCATCATCATCGAATTGGAGCGTTGTTCGAGGGGCTTTCTGAGCAGGAGTCTGGCTTTCCGGAAGCATCTGAGTGGTGTCGAAGTCAAGCATTGTCGTGTCCATACCAAGTCCATCGGTCGGGTCGCGTAGAAGAAGGTCAGGGTCAGGTAGAGGTGCCAGAAGATCGAGGTCTGTGAGAGTATCGGGGAGTGTGAGCGCGCCGGCAGCGGCGGTGTGAGACTGGTTGGCGGGCAAATCGACGTTGCCGGGTTTGAAAGCCTGTGAGAGTGTTAGGAGACGTGTTACAATTTACCAATGGAGAATCACGAACGTGTTTGATCTTGCTGAGGGCTTCGGAACAGTCGTCGAGAAGGTACCTAGCCTTCCTGCTGTAGATTCTGACGACACCCAGCAACAACTGTCCACTCAAACGCAAAGCCATGGGCGCCTGGCCCTGGCCGATGATGTCCTTTACATTGTTCTCAAGATCCGACTGCAGCACATTCTGCTTTGTGAGTTTGCGCTCCAAGTTGGAAGCCAGCCAGACACGCGCCAATGGGCCGGTCTTAGCCAGTAGCGACTCTGAATAAAACATGTTGGTGACTGTGAGCTGCAGAAAGCAGAGGCGACCCTATAGACGCGCTATCCGGCGCAAGAATGGTGGGTGGTGGTGGATGGCAAGCTTTGCGCCCCAAGGTGGGCGGTGTTGTTGACGTGGTAACGCGCAAGTCGCGTGGGTGTGCGCGCCGGAGGATAAGTAGACGCGTTGTTGGATCGATGTGCAATTGATTACAATTTTCGGGTTGCAACAATGTGGTGGTAACAAGAGGAAATAAAAGCAAAGGCGGCGTTGCGCAGGGTGAATGGGGTGGGTGTTAGTGTGGGTGTTGGGGTGGTGTCGTCAAGAGTAAGGTAGGAAGTGGGAGGCTGGGCTTGCTTGGTGGGTGGTGAGGCGCGTCGAAGGCAGCAGCGCCCGTGCACAAAGTCGTGCCCACGTTTCTGACTGTGACTTTTGGCAGCAAGCATCCTTGAAGAGGACGATTCGGTACGCGGGAGAAGCATAATTCGATACAGCTGTCTTCACATCTGCCATGTATCACAATTGAAGTTTGAGATGTACTACAGATGTTTGAAGCACATAAAAATCTGTTTACAAAAAGATGCGTGCATAAGTGTCGATGTGATAGCATACTGGCACTGGCGGAAAGAGCATGCATATATTAGGTACATCCAACAGCAAGCATGATCGTATAATGTCCAGCAGACCCGGCGATGAGAGATCGAGGTTCTCCTTTCGGTAAACGATATAGATGCCTCCTGGTAGAGTGTATCTCGTGTTTAGTGACAAACATGTCATTTGGCTGTTACTTCCTGGTACTTCAGGTTGTTCAAACATGATTGACATGTACTGCTCTGAATTATCAATCAATAAGGGTTATCCATCAAAGAAAATATAGCTTCAAAACAGACAGACAATAATCAATAATGATCTTCACAATCATCCCTTGGCATGAACGGAAGCCGGATGCGGTGCCAGGCAAGGCGAGGCCTCCAGCGTGGCGACTGGCTGGCGGGCACAGCCCTATGCATGGCTGGGCCGGGGTAAAGTGTCCAGCAGCACCCTGCTGAAGCCAATGCCATGCGCATCTTGCACGCCTCACACGCCCCGTGTTCCTGGTTAACGACTATCCTACAGTGCAGAGGTGGCCTTTGTCTTTCTCTCACAAGGCAAGCTCATATCCTTCGCCAAGACTCCTCCTCCTGGATATAGCGACCACATGAGCCTCCTCTCGTCTGCCTGTTCCCTGTACACGACTCCTGTATAGGCCTGGAAGCAGCTCCCCGTCATTCCTCCGCCCGGGTTGCATGGCCGCGAGAACATGTCCAAATCCTCGTCCCAGTCGCTGCCGCAGTTCAACGAGCCACCGCCTGCCCATGCCACGCGATCCCTCACACCTCATCCTCCAGACGATCAATCACGAGGCCACACGCGATCAAAGAGCAGGCTAAAAGTTGCTGGCCAGCAGTCCATCACCTCTCAAAATGCTCTCCTATCCGCGGAGAGGGTAGCCGAGTACCACTCGACCTCCCTAACACATGGACTACACCCTTCAGATGCGACCACACGCCTACACGTGCAAGGTCCTAATGAACTGCCACACGAGGAGCCTGAGCCATTATGGCTGCGCTTCGTCAAACAGTTCCAGGAGACACTCATTTTGCTCCTCCTAGCCAGCGCTGCCATTTCCGCGGTCATGGGCAACTATGAGGACGCGATCAGTATAGCCGTCGCTGTCACTATCGTTGTGAGCGTGGCTTTCGTCCAGGAATATCGAAGTGAAAAGAGCTTGGAAGCGCTGAACCAGCTGGTCCCACACACTGCACATGTTATTCGGGGAAACGTGGCCACAGGCAAGAATGAGCAACCACCTGCGGCACAAGAGAACGGAACCGCCAAAGGACCCGGGACTGGAGACTTTGCACATGCTGAGAAAGCGTCTACGGACATTTCTGCATCCCAGATCGTCACCGGAGACTTGGTGCTCTTTTCCACTGGCGATCGCATTCCTGCTGATATTCGGATAACCCACGCTGCGGATCTGACGATCGACGAGAGCAACCTGACGGGAGAAAATGAGCCTGTACAAAAAGGATCGGATACACTGTCTGCGCCGTCGAACCAGAATGGTTCTCTTTCACCGCAATATCCCAATCCGAGCGGTGCTTCCGATCTCCGCTTGAACGAGCAGACCAACATCGCATTTATGGGAACCCTTGTGCGCTCAGGCTATGGACAGGGTATCGTGATCAGCACTGGTGGTGATACAGAGTTTGGCGCAATCAGTGCTTCCCTCCAGGAGATTGAGAGCCCTAGGACGCCTCTGCAGCTGTCTATGGATCGCTTGGGCAAGGAACTCAGTTACATGTCATTCGGTGTGATCGGCCTGATCATGCTTGTTGGCCTGTGGCGTGGCAGGAAATTCTTGGAGCTCTTCCAGATTGGCGTCTCGCTCGCTGTGGCGGCTATTCCTGAGGGTCTTCCGATCATCGTTACCGTCACTCTTGCCCTGGGCGTCCTCCGTATGAGCAAGCGCAATGCCATCGTTCGTCGTCTGCCTAGTGTTGAGACTCTGGGCAGCGTCAACGTCGTCTGTAGTGACAAAACCGGTACCCTCACCATGAACCATATGACGGTTGCCAAATTGTGGGCTTTCGGAGATGAGGAGCCAAAAGAAGCCAAGACTGTGCACACCGAAACGCCCAACACACCTCAAACGCAGAAGATCATCAGAGTGGCCAACATTGTCAACAACGCGCGTCTAAACAACAGCGTATCTGGCGGTGCAACCACTGCTGCTACTGCTGCTGTCCTTGCGAGCACAGGCGGCGACGATGCCAACAACGTTAGGAGCAGATGGACGGGTCAGCCTACAGACGTCGCTTGTCTTGATCTTATCGATGCTTTTGGCGAACACGATGTACGAGACCAGATTGGCGAGCGCAAGCAGGAAACGCCATTCTCTAGCGAACGGAAATGGATGGGCTGTGTGATTGACGGACAAGGCGGCGAGGATGTTGCATACCTCAAAGGCGCATTTGAGAGGGTTATCGATCGATGCGACACCTACCTTACGAAAGACGGCAACGAGGTCGTTCTCGACGACAAGCGCAAGGCAGAAGTCGAAGCCGCAGCTACAAAAATGGCGGAAGACGGTCTTCGAGTCCTGGCTTTCGCTTCTGGTCCTGCACGTTCTGGTAAATCATCTGCAAACCGCTCACGCGCACCTGCAGACCAGGCTTCATCTGATACAATCTACACTGGACTAGCTTTTGCTGGTCTTGTCGGAATGTCTGACCCTCCTCGTCCTGGTGTGGCTCGCAGCATCCGCCGCTTGATAGCTGGAGGTGTTAAAGTCATCATGATCACGGGTGACGCCGATATCACAGCCGTCGCCATCGCAAAGAGGCTCGGCATGCCAATCAATATGTCCTCCGCACTTGGTTCGCCCGTCCTCCGTGGCGACCAGCTCGACCACATGAGCGAAGCCGAGCTTGCCGAATGCATGAACCGCGTCTCCATCTTCGCACGAACCAGTCCCGACCACAAACTCAAGATCATCCACGCTCTACAGAGCCGCGGTGACGTTGTGGCCATGACTGGCGATGGCGTGAACGACGCTCCCGCGCTGAAGAAGGCAGACATCGGCATCAGCATGGGCAAACTTGGTACCGACGTGGCGAAGGAGGCCGCGGACATGATCCTCACAGACGACGACTTCAGCACCATCCTCAGCGCCATCGAGGAGGGCAAGGGCATCTTCCACAACATCCAGAACTTCCTCACATTCCAGCTCAGCACTAGCGCTGCCGCGCTTGGTCTTGTCATGTTCAGCAGTCTCGGCGGTTGGCGCAACCCGCTCAATGCCATGCAGATTCTGTGGATCAGTAAGTATCTGCCCCATCACCCACACACCACATCACATCCCACTAACACCAATTCCAGACATCCTCATGGACGGCCCACCCGCGCAATCCCTCGGTGTCGAGCCCGTCGACCCAGCTCTCCTCCGCGAAGGCCCCCGTCCCCGCAACGCCCGCGTCCTCCAACCCCGTCTGATCCGCCGCGTCCTGCAATCCGCCATCGTCATCATGCTCGGCACCCTCTTCACCTACGTCTCCAACCTCACCGCCTCAGACCTCCTCGAGCACTCCGTCTCCGACCGCGACACAACCCTCACCTTCACGCAGTTCGTCCTCTTCGACATGATGAACGCCCTCGCCTGCCGCTCCGCCACCAAATCCGTCCTCGCCGGCGAAGTGCCCCTGTGGGGCAAAGGCTCTAACACGATGTTCAATTATGCTGTTCTGGGAAGTTTGTTAGGACAGGGTTTGGTGATTTACTTCCCGCCGCTGCAGCGCGTTTTCCAGACGGAGGCGCTGGGACTGGCGGATCTGATCAAGTTGGTCGCGATGGCGAGTACGGTGCTGTGGGTTGACGAGGGCAGGAAGTGGTGGGAGAGGAGAGGTGGGGTGGGAGGTCTGGGCAGGGGAGGAGGGTATAGTTCGAGGGTGTAGGTCTCGTTTTTGTCCTCGCTCCTCTTTCTCTTACTTTGGCTGCTTTCTGGTGGGAAGAAAATCATTTAGCGCTTTCGCTTTGTCTGCATGGAAGGAGGTGGGGCGACTGGGATGTGTGTTTTGGATATTATAGATGTTTGCTTTTTGCGGCATAGCGGTTTTTGTAAAGATATATTGGGGAAATGAGAGATCTTACTCACGGGCCAGATGTTTTGTGTGTCATTGTGACAACTGATGAATCTCGTTTTTTTTCCGTCGAGGCAAAGGGAATTTGATGCAGATGCAGGGTATCAAAACATGCACATGTGGTTTTTGATTCTTTTGGAGGAATGCGTGGCGTGCTTTTTTTTTTTTTCGGAAACCTCGCTGGGTATGCTTTGTTGTTGTTGTTGTTTTTTTTTTCAAATGTGTTTTAGTTTTTGGTTTATGTACGTGCCCTGGGGGGACTGAGTTCTAAATGATAAATAATGGTGTTTGAGAAACTAGGCGTGAAAGTCGTTGGGCTGGAAAGGTCGATGGCTTCCCGGCCGTAAGAGAGGTATATTAGCTTGTTCGATGCAATGCGTGCAAATGCACGGGTGTGGCTAGAACCAGGCTGCGGAGATTCTTGACAAGGCTCTTCAGATGATCTGGTTGGTTGTGGTTTTGGGGTTCGAAGAGCATGTCATGTTGCTTTTGGTGTGATTGTGGTTGTGGTTGTGGCTGGTTGTCTCCGTGCGGTTTGTGGATTGGAGGCTGAAGTGTTGCACGTTGGGGAGCTGCTGGATTCGATAGTTTGGTTTTGGGTCTTTGGTGTTGTGGCGCGATACTTCTGCGATCGCGGCTGGTTGGGATGCTCGGGTTCGTTGCTCTTGTCTGGGACCTTGTGGATGGAGAGATACTGCTGTAAATGTCGAAGGCCAATGCTACATGAGCAAACGTGCTGGCAGCGCAACGTGTTTGGTGGTTTCCATGGTATTCATCGCTGATAGCACCCAGCAACATCAAAGCCAGAAGAATTCCGAAAGCAGAAGTCATCGTTCATCCCACGCTAGGTGGATCACTCGGGCCAGAAGACGCAGGACTTGCCTCGGGCAGACCGACTCTCGTCCTCGCCCATCGGATCAGAGGATGCCACTCTTCGGGACAACCGGCCAGCTCCACAGAGCACTCGTGGATCAACATCCGGCCTGCATCCCCAACCCACCAGCGCACCGCCGAGATTTTGTCGAGCAGCGTGCCGTAGCATAGCGCACTGAGGAGGGCTCGCGGCACGCCTTCCTTCAACAGGAAAGCGAAATCGTTGCCCAGGATTGGGCCCCAGGCCAAGGCGTCGTCGACAGACCCGTTCTCGGCGTGCGACTCGTAGCCTCTGCGTATCAGCGCTACGCTCTGGCAGTACAGAGGCGTATGATCGCCTTCGACCACACCACTGTTGGGTGTAGAGGCAGGATACCTGATGAGGCTTTCCAACTGCGAAAGCGCCGCGTCGGTCTCGGGATCCAAGTCGTTGCTTTGGGGCTCCGGGGCGTCACCGCGCATGTACACATCGGGGTTTGTGTTCATGGTCGAAGCGATGACCATGATGGTGCGCGTGCCTCGCCATAGCTGCGCCAGCTCGACTTGCATGTGGATGAACGCGCGCCCGGTCACAATTTCAGGCGTGGCGAAGTTCTCGGGTTCTCGTCGCGTCAGAACTGTCAACGCCATACTCGTCATACCAGTGAGGGCGGCGAACCAGAACATGGCGAAGACTTCGCTCGCCTCGGGCTCGTAGTTTAGCTGTTGAAATTCCTGAATGGCAGGCGCGGCACGCTGCATGCCACGGTCTCGGAACGATATGGCGGCAGCGACGTATTCGTCCATGGTATGCGGATCGGCCATATGCTGATGGGCCAGGTGCAGAGCCGTGAACGAGAACATGCCATCCAGGAGGTATTCGTACTTGAGCGCCGAGCGAGGGAGCTTGACGGCCATTATGTTCGCGAAGTCGGGTCGGTTGTATTTCATGGACTTGTAGGTGTCCGTTGACCATTGGTGCATTAGCTCGAGTTCGAGCAATTGACGATTATGGTGCTCAGCAGAACAGTCATGAGGCGTGCCATTGCTGTTTGAGTGAGAGAGCGGCGAGTCTTGCTCGGCGGATGTGGTGAGGAAAGAGCATTTCTCGCCACGCTTGACGCAGCGTGTACAGGCCGGAAGCTGTTCGTCGCACTGCACGGTACATGTTAGCTATACTTTCTCGCTCGAAGAGTAGGTACCCGCAGCGTTTTGTGACATGAATCATGGGTGCGAGTATAGGCATGTAACTGAGGGTCCAAGTCGACACTCGCAGTAAACTTGAGGTTACCAAAGACAGGAGTCAATGTACAAGTGTGTACACAAATAGGCAGGGCGGCAGAGCGGTACGCAGGGCAAATCACCCATCTCGTCAGCGAACTCACCTTGACCCGTCTCACTTTGCATTGATTGCAGCCCAGACGGCTCTTCGCGTGGCTTCTGCGCATCGGCATCTGGGGCAGGCGAGCAGGGGGAGGGATGGCGCACACACACGCTGCAGGCCTCGCTAGGCACACAGGCAGAACTGGACGTACGGACGAGGGAAAACCGCGCGCCGACGTTGGGCGCATACGAAGAAATACGAGGGTGTGGTCAGAAGTTAGTTCCCACTACGCGCTGGGCCGCAAACCTTGAGCATGTCTTGCCTATACCACCGGTGGGGATATGCCGTCAAGGCTGAGACAGTCTTTGCGTAGTTGAATTACCATCTTGCAATACAACACTTTTGGCGAGAAGGAGTATACAAGGGCAGTTGATGTTGATCAGATTTACTTTCTGGAGATGTTGTAGCTAATGGGCGTTCATTTAGATAGGGCCGAAATCGCCGCTATGTTTTGAAAGGCATCATATCATAGACGGCATGTGCCGTCGAGCTCCCCCACGAGCCAGCCGTGCGCGGGATGAGGCTGAAGCTTGCATTCTGCATATATAAGCCACCAGCAGGTCGTCGGTATTATTATCTTAAAGTCACTCCTGGGATTAGTTTTGAGAGTATCGGGAATTGTTGACAGGTTTTGCAGCCTCGAGTTACGTTGATGAATGTACCTAGGGCTTATACTGTAGGCTGCATGTGATAAACTCTCTCCGCCTGTGCGCCTCAAAGATTCCCATTCCAAATCTCGTAGTGATTGTTCTCCTTCTGCAGAATCTAGCATGTAGTTCAAACTCACGCCTTCATTTTCGCCTTCATCGACGACTTCTTGCGCTTGGCAGAGTTGGGCAGCTGCTCTACTCCATCCGAGTCTGCATCCGCCTGCGGAGACATTGCCTCTTTGCGCTTCTTGTTGATGGGCTTGAAAGAAAAGCCGAAGTCTTCGCTTGAATGCCTGTCGTTCGCTGCCGGCTGAGGCTGTGAATCTGGAACCTCGACATCAGAAGACTGGTCGCTTGCGACTTCGTCGTCGCCATGGGAAGTCGGCGGAGTCTCTGTGTCGGCATCGACTGGCTTTTCGTCGACTTCTGAGCCTTCTTCCTCATCGCTGTCGACGCGCTCTGCAGACTTGAATTTGTTCGCTGCGGCTAGCGAGGTGAATGCACGCTTCTCAGCAAGTGCCGCAGTACCCCATTGGCCTTCGAGGTACTCTACCAAAGCCTTTGCCCTGCCAGAGATTGTCGCATGCTCTGCCACCTCGGCTTTGTAGACATCTGCAGCATCGTGGAGTCCTCTCCTACGCATGGCAGAATTGAATCGCGAGCCGGGGTTCTTCATGGCGACAATAGCCCACATGGTGGACTCGTGATCGAACTGCTGATTGGGATCAGGCAGCGCCGTGTGGATCTCAGTAAGAATATCGTACAGGTCGCCGATGTCACATTGGTTGTAGGCCTTTTCGATCGCGCGGAGCTTCTTCGAGCTTGTTGCGAAGTCTAGGCCATCTGCCAGAGGCTGCGCGGGCATGCTTTGACGCCCAGCGCTTTGGTCTCTCTTGATCTTCTGCCATTTCTCGTTACATCGTTTGGCACTTCTGGTGCCGCCCAGCTTCTTCGCGACTTCTGCCCAGCTCAGCATGCGCTCCAACTCGGCGCGGCTGAGCCCTTTGGTCTCCTTGTTGGCCTTCTTGAGCTCTTTGACGGACTGATCAACAGCTTTGATGAGTGCAACTGTCTCTTCCTGGGACCATGGACCAAGCTGCATTGTGTCCTGAATCGATACCGTGTTCTTCCAACGGTCCTTGCAGTCGGATCCTGTGCGACCAACAAGAGCACTGATCTCGGTCCATTTGTCGGGATGCGCAGCGTAAGCGTTTCTCAGGTTTGTGTCATCCTCTGGACTCCATGGGCCGCGCTCCATGTTGTGATATCTCCTTTGACAGAATTTTCGGATGGCCGCAAGTGGGCGGTCTGGAAGTGCTTTCTCCACGGCTTCTTTGAAATCTGTTGCCTGCCTCCAAGTCTTGATCAAGGAACGCAAATCATCTTCGGTCATGCCTGTTTCTTTGACGGTGTCATCGAAAATATTGTCGACCATGGCCTTCTCTTGCGCAGTAAGTGGACCTTTTCTTGAACGCTCAGAGTCCCGAGCGGCTATCTTGCGGTTGGTTTTTCCGACAGATAGGTCTTCGTCGTCATGAGTGGCCTTTGCTTTTCTTTTCCTCTTCGTTGAACCTGCAACTGGTGTTGATGGTACGGCGTCCTGTTGGTCCTCTTCCAGTGCAGCTCTTTTGGCTGATTTTGCGGTCTTATGATTTGCGCGTCTTGCCTTTTTGCTTACCAGAGGTGATGCAGTGTCTTGCGTGGGAATATCAAGGGCGGTATCGTCTATGTCTCCATTGGCGCGCTTCTTGCTGCGTCGAATAGTGCTGCCGGGCGTCTCCGTGATGACAGTGTCTCGCTGCTCCTCTGCCTCCGGCGCATAGTCATCGTTGTCGTCCTCGCGGCATTGCGAGCTGCGTCGACGCTTCTTTGCGGACATTTGCTCCTCAGGTCGTTGCGCTTTTTCACGCTTGGCAGATGCATTTGCGGCTGCCTTCTTTCGTAGTGCGCTTTCTGGTGGGTCAAGTCGGGGTGTCGGTGGTGAATGATCGTCGTCCAATTGACTGTTTAGCCAGCCTTCAACTTGTCTCGTCGCATCCACTTCAGAATAGTCGTCTCTCAGTGCGCCTTCGTCAACTTCTTCATGGGTTTCAGGCAGCTTTGAGACCTTGCTGATCTTTGATTTGCGGGCTTGCGAGGCTTCTGGGGGTGTTGGCAGCGTCTCTGCCTCTTCTTGCACCTCGACCGCACGCTTTTTGGAGACTTTGGGCGATTTGTTGGCCACAGGAGACGTGCCATTCTCCGTAGCTTTTTTGGCCTTGACCTTTTTGACCTTGGGTGATTTTGTTGGTTGTTGCGATGATTGCACGTTTGTCATTTCCGGCGACAGGTGACCAGAGAGGCGCTTCGTTTGCTTGACTTGTGGGCTGGCTTCCGGCGCCACTGGCGACTCCACAACCAGGCTACGCTCAGCGCCGACGATTGCGGATTCTTGCGTGAGAGGATCTGACATTCCCGCCGGGAAAATGTTCAAACCACTTGGTCGTCCTGTAGCCCTCTTGCGCTTCGTCTTCACACGTTTGCTTCCGTCCACTGAATCAGCAGTCGACATGGGCGCTTGCTCCGATATCATGCTATCCTGAGTAGCCAAAACATCGATCCCATGTCCCTCTACCGCATGTTGTTTCTTGGCCTTCTTCTTTCGTGGTTTTTGCGAGAGCTCTTCAGTTGCTTGTTGCTGCGCCTGTCCCGTCGCATCTTGGCTATCTGCGACTTCGATTTGGCTGGCCTCGAGGTCACCGCTCACGCGCTCCTTCCTAGACCTCTTCAGAGGACGCGACGCATCGGTGCTCGTTCTCTTCTTCTTAACGTGGATCACGTCGTCGTCGCGCTGTGCGGGGTCGTCCATTGCGCCGTCAAGAGCGGCCAGGTCCTCCTGGGAATCGTTTGGTGTATGTGTAGTATCCTGCTCCTGCGACGGTAACAACTGCGATGATGTCGCGCCCATGGCGAGCTCGGTCATGAGGAATTGTGCGCACGCGCTAATCGTTCGATGTTCGCGTCGCGACGTTCGGCTCGGGATGTTTTTGGTGGAGCTTGACGAGAGTGATGCACGCCAAGCGGCACGTGCAACAAGGTTAGAGGAAGGGGACGGGGGGTCAGTAGTTCAGTCAGCGACTCTCCAAGAAAGCAGCACCATTCGAGCCCTGCCACTCCATTATCGTTATTTGCTGCTCGGCTCTGAGTCCTGAGATCTGCTAGCTCGACGTAGATCAGTGGAGAGCCTCATCACCCTCAACCACCCTTGACGATTGTTGTTGCTCTCATCATTCTACAAATTCAAGGAAGAGCCCGCCTCCGCGCGTCACCTCTTCGCACCTGAACTCTTGCTTTCCTTCCCTGCAAACGCCGAACTTGGAGGCGACACCATCAACATCTTTCGTCCCATCACGAATACACCGGCGACATCGCCTAGCACTCTAAACTTTCGCCCATCATGTCGCAAGACCACGAGCTATATGTTCGCGACAAGAACCCATCTATGGATGAGATCCGCCCAGATCCGCAGCATCTGCTCAGCTTGAAGCTGCACTGGGGCTTACATCGAAAAAACGAAACACTTCTGTTCTACGGCATGATTATCCCCTGCTGGGCTCTCGAGATTGCTGCTGCCGCCATGGGCCCTTACCTTCGCTCCGGTAGTACCGCCTTCATCGTGTGCATCACTCTTTTCTTCGTCCTGCACTGGGCTGCTTGGTTCCAGACTGCTTTCGCCATGATGCAGAGATCTAGCTGGAGGCGTGACGAGGAGGCTGTGGAAGAGAGAGTGCAGTTTCTTTGGTTTGCGGTCAGATTGCAGAGAATGATGCTGGTATGTTATTATTGATTCTGGATGCGTGTCTGCGAGTTCCACCAAGCTAATGTATGAACAGCCAACGGCACTCATCGCCTTCTGCACCTTCATCCCTGCCTACGTGCAGAGAGACAGCCTGGATGACCTCCCCTACTGGCTCATCTTCATGCTGGTTTTCATCGTTGATACGGTGGGCTGTGTCATGAATGCGTACAACAACATCACATGGGTAAGATGAATATCCGTTCTCAACCGCCGCCAAGATCATATTGCTAACACCACGCTACAGGAGGCCGACCGCTTGTGGTTCGAGGACCGCATACCTGGTGTGCCTAGCACCCACATCGCCATCTTTGGCATCTAGATACCCCTTGATTTGATTTGGATTTTTGGCAGGTGATAACAAGTCTAGCGTGGCGCTCTGATTTGGCTATTGTATATTTGACTTGGCTGTCCGCTTCGTGGCAGCTGTCCTAGATTGGAAATAATCGTGTTAATATAGCGGCATAGTTGCATTCATTTCTTCTGATGACCACTTTGCACAGTATCAACTTTGAAACTCATGTCCCAACAATTTGTGCTAATCTCATCTCCTTTGCCGATCCGATGATGTAGTATCGGAGTACGCTTCCGAGGTGTTCTGCTCGATCACGTGCAGTCGCGAAGTGGCAAAGTTCGGCAAGTGGCGATCGTCGCGTCTTCCTCTTCAGGGTTCTCTCTTAGCTCGACGCGATTGCCTTGAGTCGGCTTTGATGTGCTCTGGTGGCGATACGTATTTCATGTCCCTACAACACCGTCTGCTTTTCGGTGCATTGCGATCTCACCCCGTATCACCTTGACGTCGACGAAGCCATGACAGTCGACATTGGCAAGGAGAACATCTCGCCACTGCCCAATTCTCTACAAAAGTCAACGCCAAAGCCTCGCGCTCGCTTGTACGGAGGCTCCCCGATCTCCAATAGCCAACTCTTCAAGCCTTTCAAGTGTCCCGGCGCGAATGTTGCACCCAGAGTCTCGGAGAAGCCGTCACGGAAGAAGCGCAAGGTCAACTATGGCGGCGCAGACGGCAGCACAGAGGACGACAAGCCTTACTGCAACGACGATCGACTTGCTATAGCCACTCGCGATGTCAACAACTTTCCCGTATTCAAGCCAAAGGATAAGGAGACTGCATTCCGGGCGCGATTTTCTGTGCCTCTCAAGAATAGAGACCCTACAGTGTACAGCAACAATAGGCCACCACCACTCTTGGGCTTGCGAACAGGCACTGTATTCGTCGCGAAACCTTTACACGATCCGAGTGGCGAGTTCGCTATTGTGCTGTACGATCCGACAGTAGATGACAAGCCTGCGCCCACGGTCATAGAGGAGGGTCCAAATGGTGAGATCACCAGCAGTCAGAAGGAGAAGAAGAAGCTGGACGAGCCTATAATGCACAAGAGTTTGGCGGACATATTGGGAATCAAGAAGCAGGTGGATACAGAACGGCCAAAGGTACCTGTGGTGATAGATCCGAAGTTGGCGGCAAAGCTGCGCCCTCACCAGGTCGAGGGTGTGAAGTTCATGTACCGATGTACGACTGGTCTGATCGATGAGAATGCGCAGGGCTGCATCATGGCGGACGAGATGGGTTTGGGCAAGACTCTGCAATGCATTACGCTCATGTGGACACTTCTCAAGCAGTCTCCGGAAGCTGGCAAGGGCACGATTCAGAAATGCGTGGTGGCCTGTCCGTCCTCACTGGTGAAGAACTGGGCGAACGAATTGACAAAGTGGCTTGGTCCGGATGCCATTACGCCGTTCGCCGTTGACGGCAAGGCAAGCAAGGAAGAACTGACAATTCAAATGCGACAATGGGCATCAGCAACAGGCCGAGCAGTCACCAGACCTTGTCTGATCGTGTCATACGAGACGCTTCGTATGTACGTGCAGGAACTTGCTGGGATGCCTATCGGTTTGATGCTCTGTGATGAGGGACATCGATTGAAGAATGGCGAGAGTCAGACATTCGAAGCGCTGAACAGCCTCAACGTGAAGAAGCGTGTCATTCTCTCTGGCACACCGATCCAGAACGATCTCTCAGAATACTTTGCACTTCTCAACTTCGCCAACCCTGGATATCTTGGTACTCGGTTGGAATTCCGGAAGCAGTACGAGATACCAATCCTTCGTGGCCGCGACTCTGAGGGTACTGAGGCCGACGTACAGAAAGGAACTGAGCGACTCAATGAATTGCTCACCAAAGTCAACAAATTCATCATCCGCAGGTCGAACGACATTCTCTCGAAGTACTTGCCGGTCAAGTACGAGCATGTCGTGTTCTGCAACCTCGCTCCGTTCCAGCTCGACTTGTACAACTACTTCATTCGCTCACCTGAGATTCAAAAGCTGCTTCGAGGCAAGGGCAGCCAGCCTCTGAAGGCCATCGGTCTTTTGAAGAAGCTTTGCAACCACCCCGACCTGCTCAATCTACCCGACGACCTTCCAGGTTGCGAAGAGTTTTACCCAGAGGACTACGTGCCGAAGGATGCCCGAGGTCGCGATCGTGACATCAAGCCCTGGTACTCTGGCAAGATGTCTGTGCTTGATCGCATGCTTGCACGCATTCGTCAAGACACCAATGACAAGATCGTCCTCATTTCCAACTACACGCAGACGCTAGACATTTTCGAGCAGCTATGTCGCAATCGCCGGTATGGCTGCCTTCGACTTGATGGTACCATGAACGTCAACAAGCGCCAGAAGCTCGTAGAGAAATTCAACGACCCTGCCGGTGAGGAGTTTGTATTCCTGCTCTCGTCCAAGGCTGGTGGTTGCGGTCTCAATCTGATCGGCGCCAACCGCCTCGTCCTCTTCGATCCCGACTGGAATCCTGCCGCCGACCAGCAGGCTCTCGCTCGTGTTTGGCGTGATGGCCAGAAAAAGGACTGCTTCGTCTACCGCTTCATCGCTACGGGTACGATTGAGGAAAAGATCTTCCAGCGTCAATCACACAAGCAGTCTCTCTCAAGTTGCGTCGTTGACAGCGCCGAAGATGTCGAACGTCACTTCTCCGCCGACAGCTTACGCGAACTCTTCTTGTACAATGCAAAGACCCGCTGCGACACGCATGACACATTCAAGTGCAAGCGCTGCAAGGATGGCAGACAGTTTATCAAGGCGCAGGCTATGCTGTATGGCGACACGAGCTCGTGGAATCACTTTGTCAACGACGGCAAGGACGGGCCCATGGGCAGGATCCAAGATCACTTGCTGAGGCAGGAAGCGGAGGAGAACGATGTCAGCGCGTTGTTCCAGTATATTAGTCATTAGAGATAGATGGGCTTTTTCTTCTTTTCAGAACTCGGTCGCTTACAGAAGATCGGTCTGGAGGAGCTTTCACGAGTTTATGGGTTGAGCGTAGGGGTAGGGCGTATTATTGCTTTAGAGATACTATGTCATTCGAGAAGATTATCACGATCAACTCATATTCCAGTGCTACGTCCTTGAGGTTTGCCTTGCACGATGTACATGATTTATTATCCATCAAGAAAGCCGCTATAAGTTACATCAAGAGAAAACACACTTGTCTTTGGCACTCCGCGTACTACGG
>Ga0265797_10003732_pt1 | contig 24109 bp, 20 predicted proteins | sample P2T30metagenome_FD_192433 | JGI IMG/M metagenome (GOLD analysis project Ga0265797, IMG submission 192433) | Plant litter microbial communities from East Loma Ridge, Irvine, California - P2 T30 | ecosystem: Environmental > Terrestrial > Plant litter > Unclassified | place: USA: California... | reverse complement strand
TACATTCAAGCGACGACGTTGAAGCTTCAAGACGGAAATTCCTGCCTCAGGATTTTGCATCGGCTAAACTGCCACGCCAAGCCATCCCACAACGCCGGCAGGAACGCAGCTAATTCTCACAATTTGCGCGCGACGACGAAGTTGAACTGACCAGCGACCAAACGATTCCCCGATAATCTCGACAATCAGCAAATACCGTCAAAATGGGTCGTCTTCATTCCAAGGGAAAGGGTATCAGCGCCTCTGCGCTCCCCTACTCGCGCACCGCTCCGGCCTGGCTCAAGACCACCCCCGACCAGGTCGTTGACCAGATCTGCAAGCTCGCAAAGAAGGGTGCCACTCCTTCGCAGATCGGTGTGGTCCTCCGTGACTCCCACGGTGTTGCCCAGGTCAAGATCGTCACCGGTATGTTGTGGAAGCCCAGGAGCAGTCATATGGAGGAATAGAGAGACTGACAAATTTTACAGGAAACAAGATCCTCCGTATCCTCAAGTCCAACGGTACGCTACTACCTGCGTGAAAGAAAGTCCTGAGCGGCAGATGACTGCCGGCAAGAGATGGAACACAATACATGACAAACATGTCAAACAATGCCTCTGCTTGGTCTCAGACTGACGGAGTGATTTTACACAGGCCTCGCCCCCGAGATCCCCGAGGACCTTTACATGCTCATCAAGAAGGTGCGTACACTACAACACTTGGTCTTGCACACCCGCATGGCCGCATCTTGCTAACACACGCCAGGCCGTTGCCGTCCGCAAGCACCTCGAGCGCAACCGCAAGGACAAGGACAGCAAGTTCCGCCTGATTCTTATCGAGTCCCGCATCCACCGTCTGTCTCGCTACTACAAGACCGTCGGTGTCCTCCCCCCCACCTGGAGGTACGAGAGCGCCACCGCCTCCACCCTCGTCGCATAAGCGTTGTACGCAACACTGGAATACCGAAAGCGAATCCGCGCGACGGAAAGCATGGCGTTTACGGAGGGAGGCATGGGCGAATTTATGCTTATTCTCGGTATGGGCTTGATCGCATAGACAATGCCGCCGAGCTCGCACCTGGTCAAAATGAAAATGAATCCACAGCGCCCTCCATATGGCTAGTTCCAAGTCTCTTTCACCTTATCTTATACCCTATGTGAGAATTAGAGTTTCAGCAATTCTTTTGGTGTTGCTATCGGCATGTCCGTGCTGACTACATTGTAGTGGCTAAGTACTCAGGTGCCATTGTTTCTTTCGTTTGTTGACCGTGCTTCCCATCATCCTTGGCTAACATCGCTCAGCGTCATCACCTCCCGTTCGTCAATCTCGACTCCCTCGATCTGGTCCTTTCCTTTCACAATGCTGTCGGATCTATCACTCTCGTCGCCGTCGCGGATCAATGTAGCAGATGAGTTTGACAAACCCAAGGCGTTGTTCTTTTCCATCTGTTCGAAATAGGATGCCAGGCCTCTCACTCTCAGGCGCTGCAGCGACGAAACCAGATTGGATCCCGAGTCGGACGGGAGGCTGAGCGGAGCTTCAGACACGAATGAATCTCCTGGCATGGTACTCGAAGGCGTAGCTGGAACTTGCTGGACAAGTGAATAATCGGCGGGCCCACTCAACATGGCCTCGTTACTACCGTCAGCTCTGTTTGACTTTGCCACGTCACTGGTCGCTTGAAGAAGAAGCTTGAGGCTTTCGCGATCCTTGGCTTTGGCCGACTCTGTTTCTGTGTTCGGGTCGATCACGGTCGTTGGCGTCGACGTGCGCTGGAAGCGTCCGAACCTGCGCAATTTCGGTCTGGATGGTTTGAGGGGTGTTTGAGGCTGGATTCTGGATGTGTGCTGCGGCTGTGAGTAACGTTGTGAGACAGGAGATGGCGTGATGGTGTTTCTGCAGCCTTTCGCCTCGATGTCTTTGGGGATGTCACCACCGTCTGCTGGACCAAAGTTGAACGCCACCGAGAAGGATGCCTTGAATTGGAAAACCATCGCGACACGATTTTTTGTGTTGGGCTTTGTGTTGGGAGTCGTTGCAAAGGTGTGTGGAGTCTGGCGCAAAGGCGTGTCACGAAGACGTGCCATCATTGACGTTATGTGAAGTCGCGCGAAGGACTGACTTGGACTTCACTGGCGACTTCGAGACAAGAGAAAACATGTGCATTCACTCAAGACGACCACCTTCAGCGCACTAAGGGTGAATCAAGCCCTGCAGACTGAAAATTTAGATCTGCTTCACCGTAATTGAGAGAATGAGAAATCGGATTCAACACCAGCATTGGTCATGCCAACTCCATCGACGGTAGAGGTGTTCAGCCGTAACTGCGTCGTTCGCTAATCGCCTTCCGATCGGGTCAACTTCTGACGAACACCAACTCATCTCATCCATCTCGGTTTAATAAGCTCTGAGACCGCCACGAGTGCAGCTATCCGCGTTACTAAATTAGTATACATCACAGTGCAGCCTGGAACTCGCCGACGAAGAGACGACGCACGTGTTCAATTGCAACCCTGCTGCGCAGAAGACTACGAAGTTGACTTGCACGCCAGCGGGAGGTCAGCAAATTAAAGTTCAGTGCGCTTTCCAAGCTCTACAAAAACGTAAAAGTCGAAGCGGTGCGGCCAGTCTTGAGACACGAGTTTAGGATGACCATAGATGGTCACATCTCGTGAGAAGCTCAACACACCACGAATCCACTCAGGGGCTGATGACATTCATCAAGGCTGCTCAGCGGCTGGCTCATCGCCCAATCATGTTTCGACTCAACATAATATTTGACGGGCTTCAAGTGTTTGATCAACAATTTTTCGCCTCTGGGAAACAGGATTTTGCGAGATTTAAGAAGCGACACTCAACAAGTGTGCAGGGACTCATTGGCAATATCGTCTTTCCCGTCCTCTTCAACAACCTTTGGTGCTTCAAATTGTACTTGTTTCCCAAGTATTCATCCCCGTCTTCTGGTGCTGCAGCTAATCTCTAACGCTCCACGCTCAAGCCCACGATCTCTGTTTGCCTCTCACACACCAACGAAATACGACCATGGAGGCCTCACCGCAAGGTCCGCCGCAAGAATTTGAGCTCAATTCACGTCTGAATGCTTGGAAAAGCCAAGGCGGCGTCGATCCTGTTACGAGGATTGACCCTTTTGCGACTCCCCAAGGCTCTGCGCCGAACACTGCACCAGGCTCAAGATTCCCGTCAAGCGTCGCACTACACCGTGCTGTCGCTCCTCCAGTGTACTTCAAATCGAGGAGGGTTCGAAAGGGCGAGCAAGAGCGCCCTTGGCTTCAGCAAACTGACCCCAAGGAGAAGTGGGTTTGGATCATTCCCATGATCGGAATCATTTTCGGCTTGGGCCTCACTGCGCTTCAAGTCTGGGCTGGCTTACAAAGGATCTCCAAACACTCGTACTGCCAAGTACTTGACGAGGACTGGAGCGGAGGGTTCAACGAGCAAGTTTGGACCAGGGAGGTCGAAGTTGGTGGTTTTGGGTGAGTGGCTTCTCTACATTCGCGTAGATCCCAGCTGACCATCATAAAGAAATGGCCAATTCGAGCAGACCACCAACACCGACGAGAATGCCTTCGTTCGCGATGGTCAGCTTCACATCAAGCCTACACTCCAGGACGCCAAGATGATCGAGACGAACAACATCATCAACCTACTCAAAGACGGCTCATGCTCGTCGGACTTGTGGTCAAACTGCGTCGCCGTCACAAATACTACCAACGGTACCATCGTCAACCCGGTCAAATCAGCACGCCTTAGCACCAAAGCCCGTGCCATCAAATTCGGTCGCGTTGAGGTCGTCGCTCAGCTCCCCGAAGGCGACTGGCTCTGGCCAGCTATCTGGATGTTGCCGGTTAGCAACAAATACGGACCATGGCCGACATCGGGCGAGATCGACATCTTGGAGTCGCGTGGTAATAACTACACCTACCCTCAAGGCGGCAACAACATCGCCTCTTCGGCACTTCATTGGGGCCCGAATCCCGATGCAGACGCCTGGTGGCTGAACAACAACAAGCGCTCCGCCCTTCACACCACTTACAGCAAAGGTTTCCATACGTTCGGCATTGAGTGGACCGAGAAGTACATCTTCACTTGGGTGGACGGCCGCCTGGCTCAGGTCATGTACGCCAACTTCAACAAACCTTTCTGGAAGAAGGTCAAGTTCCCCGTCAGTAGCGCCAACGGAACACGCTACGTCGACCCTTGGAGTCAGACAGGACGCTTCTCGACTCCTTTCGACGAGGATTTCTATCTCATCCTCAACGTTGCTGTTGGTGGAACGAACGGGTGGTTTGAGGATGGCGTGGCAAGCAAGCCATGGGTCGATGCTTCCCCTTTTGCAAAGAGGGACTTCTGGAATGCGCAGAAGATGTGGTTGCCGACGTGGGAGGAGAAGGGCGAGATGATTGTCAAGAGTGTGAAGATCTGGCAGCAGAAGGGTTACAACGGGTGTTGAGATCTTGCATCTTTGCGTGCGCTGGGTCATTTCCTTAGAATGTCAGGTTACACCTCTGTTGGAAACACCAGTTTCTTAGCTATCGTAACATTCTCGATTGAACAAGTCACATGGGTCCTTTGTTGCCGTCGACCCAAAATGGGTTTAGCGTAGGATTGATGTGCGGCTGAGGATGCTTTGTCATCCGATCCTGTCAGCTTTCCTGCAATACAGCGACTGACATGTAGCTAACTCAGGACTCTTCCAGTCTAGCAAATGATCGGTCTAGTGAACTCTCCTCCGAACCATCTGCTTGTGTCACTAAAAAGAACACGAAATGGCAGACGAGCGTGACACCTCCACAGCAGGACAAGCACGCCCAGCTTCTCACCATGCACGCCAGAAGCGCGCAAGGACTCAGTTGTCCTGCACACCATGTCGCACTGGAAAATTAAAATGCGATCGGGCTAGCCCTTGCGAACCATGTTTGAAGAGAGGTCGCGAATCGCAGTGCAACTATCCTCCTGCTCCTATCAAGTCCAAGCCTGCCAATGTGAAAGGACGCATTCGCCAGCTGGAAAGCTTGGTGCTTGACTTGATGAACCAACAGAAACAGGCTCCATCGGCTTCAGAGACCACTATCTCACCTGCTGACCGCACTGGTTCTACCAGCTCAGGGTCTGGGAGGCAGGGCCCTTTCACTGAGCCAACACCGCCGAGTGATCACGATAGTGGGTTACATTATGGTGATGGCTCTCAAAATGCAGAAAGTCCTGAGGCTGGCGTTGAGAAGCCTTTCGGACACATGAACATCAGCAAGAATGAGATCAGTTACCACGCGCCAAGCCACTGGCAAACGATCTTGAGCTCTATATCAGATCTCAAGAACGAGCTGGGTGACGACGAAGACGTTGGTGGAGACCATGTTGAGGAGGCAGAAGCTCAGGTTCCTCGATCTGGCCATTCGCAGGACGCCTTTGGGAATTCGACCCAGTCTCGCCCTTTGACAGAGCTCGGTCTACTTGTTGGGAGCCCCGCGCAAGTTACGAAAGAGGATCTCATCAGAGCCATGCCAGAGAAGAGGGTGGCGGATCGTCTGTTGAGCCTTTGGTTCAACTCTCCAGATCCGTTCAAGTCGATCATCCACGCTCCTACTTATCAGGAAGAGTACAAGCAGTATTGGAAAAATCCCAAGAGTGCTTCAGCTTCTTGGCTGGGCCTCACATTTGCCATTCTGAGCTTGGCCGAATCGTTCGGTCTTCGAGATGTGGATCCAGGCAGTGATTCCGCCAAAGCATGTCTCGCGAGAGTCGAAAAGCTCCACTCGCTCAGCGCCGCAGCGGCAGTTCTTGCAGACTTCACGACGCCGAAAAAATACACTCTCGAGTGTCTCATATTCTACACGACAGGTCTTCGCAGCAACGATGGGTTTATGAAAGTGTGGCTCATGATAGGCCTGATCTTACGCCTGTCATTACGCATGGGCTACCATAGGGATCCGAAGTTCTATCCCAACATCTCTGCTTTCGATGGCGAGATGAGACGTCGTGTATGGACTTCTGTCAGCATGATCGATGTCTTGATATCGTTCCAGCTTGGACTTCCCTCGATGGTAAGGACTATTACCACTGACACGGAGCCACCGCGGAATCTGCTGGATCGTGACTTCAGCCCAGCTTCCAAAGTACTTCCTCCCGAGAGAAGTACTGACGAGCTCACACCGGCATCTTATGCTCGTACCAAAGTTGGCATAGTCAAGATCTTTGCTGAGGCTGCAGAACTCGGTCATTCCACCATACCGGCGAAACACGAGGAGGTCATGAGACTGGACCACGAGTTGGAGATCGCGAGCACAAACATGCCTTCGCTTCTCAAAATGCCAGAAATGAGCGAGCTCGTCACGGATGCTCCAGAACAACTCATGTGTCGCATCAATTTGGCGCTCCTCATCCTCAAAACACGCATCATACTCCACCGAAATTTCATGCTGATGGATATTGAGCAGCTCAGCGAAGCCGAGCAAGAAAGAGGTGTTGGCACAAGTACTCTGATCTGTGCCGAATCCGCCCTGTCTGTGCTCTGTCTCCAGCACTCGATTTACGCCGAGAGTCAGCCCGGAGGCAAGCTGTACACGGTCAAGTGGTACATGGGATCCATCAGCACGCACGACTTCCTGCTTGCCGCCATGGTGATTTGTCTCGTTCTGTCGAAACAGATGAGTGCGGATGACCAGCTCCGCAGCGCCGGCAGTGAATTGTTCTGCCCTCGCCGACAAGCTATGATTGAAGCTCTGGAGAAAAGTCAGAAGATATGGGAACAGGGCTCGACGGCACCATGCGTGACTATTGGCTCCCGATTGGAACCTCGTCCCGAAGGAGCGGCAGTTGGCGCCTCTCAGTCGACAACGAACAGAGAGACCGAGCAGGCAAGCAAAGCAATGGCCGTGATGCTGGATCGCGTGAGGAAACACTTCGCCGGCCGGATGGAAGGTGATGGAAGCTGCGGCGTATCCAGGCCCGCGACACAAGCGACCCAGCCGAGTAAAGCCTCTCAAGACACCAGGCCACCCTTCCACGGAGTGGTCTCGAACGTCGCATGGTCCGACAGCATGCCAAACCAGGTCGAAAATGTCGACGATCCACTGAACAACAGCTACGCCCACTCCGCCCAGCACATGCCAGCCACGCATGAAACACCAGATTTCAACACGACGATCAACCAAACAATCGCAGACATGGACTTTTCCGCCATTGGCGACATGATTGACGGGCCCATGCCGATGGACTGGGACATCTGGGACGACCAGATCATGCAGCAAAACACACAACAGGCCAACACATGGGACCAAGCAGACTTTGGCGCGCACTCATCAGACACATTCAACACGTCCCAGAACAGCTCCTCTGTCGTAGCGGGCAACGCGATAGTACCCAATGGCACCGCTCCTATTACAGGGCGCGAGACATCCGACCTGCAATTCAACTGGCAGGATATGCAAGACGTAGATCTGGACATTCGAGACTATACAACGGGAGGCCTGTGGGGAGCAAGCCCGCAGTGGTGAATTCTGACAAAAACAGTCTCTGCTTATTACATTTGATGAGCAGAACGGATTTTTTTTGGCGATACAAAAAGGGGTTTGATGTGATGCCGCTTTCTTTCCAAAAGAGCCCTGATTCTCTCTTACCTCCCAAACCCACCAAAGCTTCCTCCGTCCCGACGGAAGAACTTGCCCAGGTTCTTCAGATTGTCGTTCAAGCTGGCCGGTCCCCTATCGCCATCCTCAGCTCCTCCAGGCGGCGGACTTGTCGTCCTGCTGGCTATGCTGGTCGAAGTGGCGCCCGGACCGCCCAAATGCGGCGAGCCGAAGCGGTCAACTCCCTGTCTCGCAGCATCCATGAGCGCAGTGCCGAAATTAGTCGGATCGAAGCGTGCTGGCAGCGAAGGACTAGAGTGAGACGCAGCCGACTCTTTCAGTGCAGCCAAGCCGGACGTAGCAGTCGAAACCGGCGCGGCGAGGTTCAAAGCCGAGATCTGCGGATTCGCGGCTGGAAGACCCTCGTTCGTTGCAGTTGCCTTGTGGACGTTGAAGAGCTCGAGCAGACTGTTCTGCTCTTGGCGCCTTGTGATGCCCTTGAGTTCGAGCAGTTTGCGGAAGTTGCCTTCCGAACGGTCGCGGATGTGGATGAGGTAGGCTTGCACAAGGCCTTCGGGCGGCGAGGAGCGGACTTGCAGGGTTTTGAGGATCGGGTCGAGTTTGGAAGTGGTCTGCTGCACGCGACGGACGAACGCCTGGTTGGGCTGGGTTCCAGGCTCGGCGTTGATGGTAAGTAGCGAATTGAAACCTTTCTTTAGGACGTACGAGTCGAGGAGCATTTGCTCTGCGCCGGTCTCGACAATGGGTCTGCAGGCGACGATGTTGTTGATGTATGTCGAGGTGATGGCGTCCACGAGGTTGTCGCAATAGGCGCGAGCGTATTGTGGTTTGTGCAAGTAACGAAGCACCTCTTTGCTGCGTTCGTTTATGCGTTGCAGGAGTACACTCACGTATCCACTCTGATCACCCACGGTGTCCATCTTGCTCCACGCAACATTGCGCATCTCGCGCCATGCAGGGTCGCAGTCTACTTCAGTGATATGCACCAAAGCTCGAACAGCAGCGGACGCCACTCCCATGAAAGCATCCGCCGACGATTGAAGATCCACCTGGTCGCGCATCTCTTCGTCGATCCGTACTTTGATCTTATCCTCAAGCTGGTTGGTCGTCTGGTAGCAGTAGTCGGCGGTGTTGATGATGATGACAATCTCCTCCGTTGAAGGTCCCTGTCCGGCGTTCCTGTCAGATAGTGAATTGAACAGCACCTGTTGCGCATACAGATCCAAGTACTTTGCAAAGGTCTTTGACAATTCCAGCAGCTTGTTGCCAGTCGAGAGTTTCGCACACTGGGCGAAGGTGATCCGGTAATGGTGGAAGAGCTCAGTGGACGATGGCATGACAAGCTGGCTGTGGAATTCCTCGTCCGGCTGTCGTATCGGCTGCATTCGATATCTTGGTATCAGGGTTGCTAGCTGTTTATCCTGAGATTCGACCCATATGCTCAAGTAGGGCTCGAATGCCTCGGAGATTGCCTGACTGAACCCGGAGCGTTTGTCGTCTGCCGTCGAAGTCACTGTGTCCATCGACGATCTACTTTCCCCAACGGAGAAGCGTCGCTCCAAGCTGTGTTCGAAGTCCAGGGTCTCTTGCAAGCAAGATAGTAATAGATTCACGTCAGGTGGCTGGCCGTCTGTACGGCGCATAGACCGCTGTAGGATCCCCTTAAAGTCGTCTCTTGTACCCTCGCAGAACGAGTTTGCCAGCATCTCGTTGACGCGCCATGTCGCCGGGAAGAGTGCTGCATGCTCCGCATCGTAGGTTTTCAGCATACGGTTGAACCAGCTATATCGTCGGGAGATGTTGTCCAGTGAACCAGCTTCGTCATTCCCTCTAAATACCTGTCGATATTCTCGCAATTGCGTGTTGCAGTACCAAGTAACAAGCCTCGAGCGCGCGTGATCACCCAGAGCATCAATGACCATACAGGCTTCAGACAACATGCCTCGCTTTTGTTGAACCTCGCTCCTGGCGAAAGCCAATTCAAAGTCCTCACAGACCTGCTCCAACAATTCGCGCTGCACTTCTGCGACGCTTTTCGACAGAGTCGCAATCTGGTCTATACTCCTATAGCTCTTGAAATGCGCCATGAGCTGTATTACGGCCTGCAACAGTTGTGCGCATTCCCGGTACTGCCTGCTCTTGCTAAGGCTCAGGAGCTGTTCATATGCAGTCGTGAGCATCTGCAGTCGCTTGAGCGCCGTCATGGACAATGTGAGGTTCTTTTTCGTGCTATCCAGTCGCTTGATGTCTGCTGTCATCTCCGTGATGGTGCGCTCTGTTTCCAAGGCTCGCGTTCGCACACCCTCGATTCTACTGAAAAGCGCCGCAAGATCCTCCTTAGCCTCTTGTATCCTTTGTACGGCATCGTTATCGGAAGCAGTCTGCGTTGCGACAAGCGTTGAGAGGTCCGAGTCCAGATCGTGTTCGTAAGTTCGCAATCTGCTGGATACAGTGCCGACTGTGGAGAGAGTCGAAGGATGGGAGAACAACGCGTTCAGGTGATCGATCGGGTCATAGTCCACTGTGGCATTCCGTTAGCACGCTTCACGTAGGCAAGCTGGCATGTTCAGTACGGTACCAGCATCTAGGGCGTCGCGAGAATCGCCATTTGTGGTAGTCATGGAGCTGTTCTGCGGACTGAAGCAGGGACAATTCCAAGAAGCAGAATAGCAATCAAACAAGGCCAGTGATCAGTGTATGGACAGGACGTATGGTCGTCTTAGAAAGTGAATATGGATCGTAGGTCCGGCAAGGTACCTCAGCCTAAGCCTAGGCACGGGCAAAGCTCGGGCATCGGCGACTGCTCGGTTCACTTCACTTCACTTCCACTTCAACACTCCTGATCCACACCCTTCAACACCGCAAGATCCTTTCGTCTGAAGTAACCCTTGCACAGAAACTAGCATAGTTCATACGCAATGGCGGATTGAGCCTAGACCACCATCAAGACTAGTTTAGTACTAACGTTGTGAACGAAACACATTGACACATTTAGCAATGACCGATGAGTCGGCGGCAGGAAGAGAGCGGAAAAGCTTCGCAGCGGCGAAACAACCCTACGACGGCCAGTCGCTCCGCGAGTTAGATCGCTTCGCGCGGTGTCAAAGCCCCCAAAAACCCCTCCCCGCCGCCTCCCCCACCTACCATCACCCATCACTCACGTATAAACATCCTCAGTAAACTTGTTCAGGCCCAATCCCTCTTTTGCGATATCCTCTTCCTTCAAGAACATCAACGGCATCTCCACCAGGGAGCCCCTAACCTTGGACAACTCCTCCTTAACCTGCCCGACCGCGACTCGAGGGTCGGGATCGAACTCCTCCGCGACCACGTGCCCTGTCTTATAGGTGCTGGGCCTATCGACGTCCTTGCCGGCTTCTTTGGCTTCCTCGGGTTTGAAGAAGCGCTCGTAGTATTCTTCGTACTGCTTCCAGTTGCGCACGCCGTCAAAGGGGACCGGGTGGAAGACTTTGGCGAAAGCGGCTGTGTTGGTGTATGCTGTCTGGCGCCAGAGGTCGCGGAAGGAGTCGGCCAGGGGGTCGGCGACAGCTTCGTCTTCGCGGGAGCCCCAGTCGTATTCGTTGGGGCCGTCGTAGATTGGCAGGCGGTTCACGTCTTCGCGGGTGCAGTCTTGCGGGCGCAGCAGACCGAGGTGCTTGCGGAAAATGAAGCGGCGGAGTTGGGCGGCGAAGCGAGACGCTTGGTAGGGTCTGCCGTCCATGCGTGACTCGATTTGCTGGTCGTCTTCGATGATGACTGCGATCTCGGAATCGTGCTCGCCGAGCTGCGAACGATCGTTGAGGTTGGCGGAGCCGCAGATCACGACGCGGTCGTCGGCTATGAGGAGTTTCGAGTGGATGTAGAGCTCTTCCGAGACGAAAGCGTCCAGCTCGTTGGTGCTGCCGTCTTCCCAAGGCACGTCTCGAATGTCGGTGCCACCCAGCATGTAGCACTCGGCAACAGAGTCCCAGCGACCTGAAGCGAGGTTCTGCGTGGACCCGCCCCGGACTTCCTGTGCGGCTTGTTGGTATCGTTGGTAGTCACTCTCATTCTGACCTCGATACTCCTGGCCAGAATTTTCGCTTTCCGCGGTTTGATCGTAGTGTCTGTCGTGACCTCTCCTTGCGTCGTCATATGAGACACCGGACTGCTGCTCAGCTTTGGCCATGGCTGAAGAGGTATTGATCCTGTCGTAGTTCCGGAGATTGTAGAAGCGAAGATACTGCATGGGATCGATACCGGCCTTTGCAATCTGTTCGTAGATCGAGTATCCACCGCGGTTAATACTGTTGTACTGGAACTCCATGATGGCACGGGTTGAAAGTGCATCATCGCTCTTCAAGTCGCCACAGAAGGCGGGCACGCAGGGAATTGACACTATCATCTGGTAATTCTCTCCATTTTGGGAAGCACGAACGATCCTCTCGACGATGGCAGCACCGATGCGGTTCTTGATCGGCCTTTGCCTTTCGTCTGTCGCCGTGATGAAAAACTGGTTCTCAATGTAGACGAAGTGCTCAGACTTCCTGATGACATCGATGTAGGCATCGGCGATACTGTGCTCGAGCGGCACACCGTGCGACCACTTTGTGCATGAGCGAACAATCTGGCATTGCATGCCGCCGAGAGGCCCGGAAGGGTAGTTCGTTTCTGAACCCATGAGTCCGTCTCGCAGTTGATCACGGCCGTCTTGCAGCAGGTTCCGGCTGCGTTCGCGGATCCCGTGCATGCGGTCTCTGAAGTGCTCGTACTGGCCCTCACCTTCCGGCTCAGCTCCACCCTCAGTCTGCTGATATGGGTGTCCGATGATGCCAGCGCGACTTGGCCTGTACGGAAGAGGGTGGACGCCGTCAACCTTACGGACGGCATACTTCTCCCAGTAAATGAAGTTCCATCGCTGAGCGAAGTGGTCTTTCAAGTCCTCAACGATGGGCCCTTTCATGGAGATGCTGACGTCGGACCACCCCATTCTGCTGTTGAACTTGCGGTCCAACTTGTTGGCCTCCCAGTGTTGTACGTCTTGGAAGTCCATGATGCGGGCGTTGTTGTAGTCTTGCCCGGGGAAGATGATTTCGTTCAGGTCTCCGGGGTGTGCGTCAGAGATGCTGTGTTGATTCGTATCCCAACGTCCATAGCAGAGATCGAGACCACCCATGAAGGCAACATGACCGTCGACGAGACACAGCTTTTCGTGATGAGCCCAGTACAGAACGTTACCGTCTGCAAAGTTAGGTTAGCCACTTTTCATTTGGTACAAGTCTCGCATCGTCCCAAAAGCGGACTTAAAGTCCAGACATAAAACATACTGCTGGTATGTCAGCGTGTTTCTCGAAAGGGTTTCAGGGAGAAATAAAGCATACCCTGCGACACCATAGATTCCCTTGAGCGCATCACCAGGAAGCTGCGAAAGCTTAGCTGGGCTCATACCAGCTTGCTTAATGCTCGATAGGAACGAGGACGCCAGAGTCTGCTTGTCCGGCAAGTGGTCTGGATGCCTGAAGACTCTGATGTTGCCAGTCTTGTCATTGTCCTCCAGCCAGTGCTTAGTGTGGCTACTAGACAGAGTCAAGGCTTGCGTGACCTCCTTGTAGACGATGATGTTGATCTTCACTCCTCGTTCCGCAGCGGCGAACAGCATACGGTCGAGTCTGTATTGCTCGTTCTGTGCTGGCGGACGCCTCAGGTAAAGCTCAGGGCTAAGCCACCAGTCGAGGATCCAGACGGTTTCCTTCGCCTGCTCGAGGGCGACACTGACGGCCCACATGTACGAGCAGCCGTCGACGTGCCATTTCACATCGTTGCCCTCGCGCTGAGGGGCGAAGGACTGGAAGCGGTGCATGTGGTGCTTATCACGGTCGGAGCATTCGGGTGTTGCGTGAGTGTGAGCATGTACGTTGGCGGGAAGAATGTTGGAATCGCCGGCTACAGACTCTCTGACTGTCTTTTCGACATCTTGGAGAGCCTGTTTGGCCTTATCAAACAGGAAGGCCATGATGAGGATGCGTGTCTGTGGTAGCTGCGAAGAGCGAGCTAGTCACGGGCCTGGAGGTGATGTGTTTCGGCAAACTCAGTGTGATGGCCAGTAGCCTGGGACCGATGGTAATGCTTGGTATGGCGATAGCGTGTAGTAGTTTGTGAAGAGTCAAGAGGCTACGGTGGCGGTGAAGCTTCGAAGCTTCAGCCTTGTTTGCGAGCTGCAGCTCAGAGCTTGATCACAGCGAATGTATCACAGAAATCACAGTGCACGCGGCATGCGGCACGGTCAATTGGGGTCGACGTAATTCACACCAAGTTGACGTCTGCACCACCGTACATTGAGTTACTGGTCAGACAACAAGTATAAGGTGTAGGAAGACGCAGATCGAAGCACATGGTACGTAGACGTTCGTGGAAAATGGTCCTGCAAGCACACACGATCAGGCAAAAGAAATCGATCCCACTCTGACAGACAACATGGTAGATCTGTTATGCGGCTCACGAACATGGAAATCGGATAGCCAAGGCAAATGTCTCCCGTGGTAGAAGCTAGAGCCGAAGTCAATTGAAAGTCCAAGTGGGAGTGAGGGCGGAAAAGACGTTGTGGCCATAGCTTCCTGAATGTCAATGATGATTGTGGAGCCATGCGGTGGCGGGGATGTACATGAGACAAAACGACATATGGGATACCGTAGGGCCAGAGGAGACAAGCTTCCAATTCACTTACCTACGCCGACTCCTTCCATCCTGTTTCGACCAAAAGAGGCAGGTGCGGTAAGTAAGTCCATGGCGCTTTCTTCAATATGCTCATACCGTTCAATCGCTGGGCCACGTGGGCGTCGACGACAGATGCATTGAACGGATCTACCCTAAGCGATGGACTTGGCCGGTGCTATGCTTTCGCGTGCCTGTCTATCAGAGCCTCGGCGCGCGTCACTAATTCAATCCGATCCATAGATATCGGCACGCCGTTCTTTTTACACTAACAATGCCTGCATGAACATACAGGCGTGAGGGCTAGGCAAAGCAAGGCCACGGCAAGACGGTTGAGCACGGCAAGCTACATGCACACGGTAGAGGAGCCATGTCCGGCGAGACACCACTACAAAAGGGCCCTGCCCACCTTGCTGCAGCCAAGCACGCTCGCTCCCTCGTCTGTCCTCGCCTTATCTGTGCTACACTATCACCTGCCTGGTTACTTGCGCCCGCTCCCTCGCCATGTTCTCCGCGACCACCATCCTCTCAGCTATGGCTGCTTTCGAGCTCGCCATGGCTGCTCCCATTGAGAGCAGGACTCCGACTCCTCCAAAGTCCTACAAACACCATGGCGGCCCGGTGAGAGGCGATGCTCTGCTCGTGCAGTTGGGCCCTCGTCCTTACTACCTTGTCGACGAAATGGACGAGGGTGACTTGAAGGACAAGCTTGAATCGTGCAAGAACGAGCCCAAGTCCACTTCAAGCTTCTCCATCTCTCACAGAGGCGCTCCCTTGGAGTTCCCCGAGCACAGCAGGCAGGGTTACGATGCAGCCGTGAGAATGGGAGCTGGTAAGAACGACATTTCTTGCGACAAAAATGCTCTGGTCAGACTGACTCTCTTTAGGAATCATCGAGTGCGATGTATCTTTCACTTCCGACCGCGAACTTGTGTGCCGCCACTCCAACTGCGATCTGCACTACACCACCAACATCTTGTCGAAACCTGCTCTCGCTGCGAAATGTACCGAACCTTTCACTCCGGCCAACAAGGCCAACGGCACCGCCGCCAGCGCAAAATGCTGCACTTCGGACATCACTTTGAGCGAATTCAAATCGCTCTGCGCAGAGATGGAGGCCACAACGTTCGACGCAGTCGCAATCAATGCCTCGAGCCCATATTTCGGCCGCATCGGCACCACTCCCGACTGGCGCACCAACATGTACGCCAACAGCTGCGCCGAGCCCATGTCCCTCAAAGAGCAAATCGAGCAGGTCGACGCCTACGGTCTCAACTTCACTGCCGAAGCCAAGACACCCGAAATCCCGATGCCGTTCCAGGGCAATTACACTCAGGAAGATTTCATCCAGCAGATCGTCGACACCTTCGACGAATACGACATTGAACCCGAACGCGTTTGGCTGCAGTCTTTCCTCGACGAAGACATCTTCTACTGGATCGACAACGAGCCTGCGTACGGCGAGCAGGCCGTCTACCTCGATGAGCGCGCCGATCTCAGCGCCGACGGCTATGATGTCGCCGTCGCCTCCCTGCCCGGTCTCGCGGAACGCGGTGTCAAGATCGTCGCGCCTTCGATCTACCAGCTTGTTGCCGCAGACAACGCCACGAATGAAATCGTCCCATCGTCGTACGCCGTTGCGGCGAAAGAGGCGGGTCTCGAAATCATCACCTGGTCCTTCGAACGCTCGGGCCCTCTGTCGGTGAACGGCGGCGGGTATTACTACTCCAGCGTCGCGAACCTGATCAAGAACGACGGCGACGAGTTCAAGGTCATTGACGCTATCGCGCAGAAAGTCGGCGCCACCAAGATCTTTGCGGATTGGGCGTCGACTATCACCTACTATGCCAACTGCTTTGGCTTGGCTTGAGTAGATGCATGGTCTGCTTGATGATGCAGGAATGGAGTCCTTGACAATGGCGAGGTGGATACGAATCTAATGTAATCTTCTCAACACCATCCGAGCATGTAAATAGAACCCAATCTCATGATACAAAGCCACACAGTCTGCAGTCTGCCCTCGTCTCAACATATTGTGCACAACCGATCGCAAAGAGTAGACCGATTACCTGATCAGGCGATACAACCCTAACCCTACAGCGCGATTTTCTTGCGACTGGACTAGATTTCTGACTACTTTTACTTGCTTGAACAATTACCGGATAATCACAAAACATTACTTTCATATCATGACGACCGATGGAAAGCCGCAACTAGAATACGTTGCCGCGGGCGGTAACCGCCACCCATCCGCCGCAGACTGGGCACCCGGTCTACTAGCCTTTGGAGCCGGCATCAATATCGCCCTCTGGAACCCGGACGACAACAGAGCCAATGGCGTTTCCGCTCTTCTGGCAGGACACACGGAATTCGTCAACGCGGTGAAAATCCTGGAATCCAACGGAAAACGATTCATCATCAGCGGCGCCAGCGACAACTCGGTTCGCGTGTGGAAGCAAAAAAAGAGCGATGTCTCTGCTTTCCCGTTCTTTGAGGAGAGCCAGTGTTTGACGGGCCATACTGGAGCTGTCAACACGGTTTCGGTACTTCCTGGAAGCGGTACTTTCGCCACTGGAGCTGCGGACGGGACGGTCAGGGTTTGGCGTTTGAGAGAGGAAGATGCGCAGGCCGAGTTGGTGCAGGCTGTTACTCTCAAGCCGAGACTCATGCCTCTGGCGACTGCGCTTGCACAGCTTCCGAGTGGAGAAGTTGTTCTTGCGGTTGCTGGCACGATTGTCAATGTGCAGATTTACGTCCAGACGCAGAGTGGCTTCGAGCTGCAGGCGACACTATCTGGACACGAAGGTTGGGTGCGGTCGCTCGATTTCCTGGCGCGTGCTGGGGAAGATTTGTTGCTTGCTTCTGCGAGTCAGGACAAGTATGTGCGTCTGTGGCGGTTCAAGCAAGATGATCGAGCGGAGACTGCGGTGCAGGGGATTCAACCTGTGAAGAAGTCGCTGTCTAATAAGGCGCATCAGGTGGGGAGTGGTGAGAATCAATATGCGGTCACTTTCGAGGCGTTGCTTGTTGGGCACGAGGATTGGATCTACTCTGCCCGATGGGGTCCTTTGTTAGAGAAGGAGGACATGCCGACGCTGTTGACGGCTTCGGCTGACAATTCGTTGTCACTTTGGTCAGTCGAAGAGGCTTCCGGCCTGTGGGTGTGCCAGACGAGACTTGGAGAGATTAGTCAACAGAAGGGCTCGACGACAGCCACGGGAAGCACTGGTGGCTTCTGGATCGGATTGTGGCAGCCCGAAGGACAGGCTGTGGTGAGTCTGGGACGCACGGGAAGTTGGAGGAGATGGGCACATGACTCTGGTTCTGACATGTGGTTGCAACAACTGGGAGTCAGTGGACACACACAAGAGGTTCAGAGTGTGGCTTGGGCGCCGGATGGCTCGTATTTGCTTTCCACTGGGCTCGATCAAACGACAAGACTCTTTGCGGAGTGGAAGAGAGACGGCATCAAGTCATGGCATGAAATCGCCAGACCGCAGATCCACGGCTACGACCTCAACTGCCTCGCAACTCTCACACCACATCAGTTCGTCTCGGGGGCTGAAGAAAAGTTACTTCGCGTCTTCGACAAACCGAAAGCGACACAAGCACTCCTTTCTGCACTCTCTGGCGACACAACAACATCGAACGAAGACCTCGCGCTCCCCGAAGCAGCCAACATCCCCGTCCTCGGCCTCTCAAACAAAGCAATCACAGTCAATGAAGACCCCACCGACGAACCCTCTCCAACCCCCGAAGACGCCTCCCACAACTCCACGACTTGGTCCGGCGTCCCAACAGCCTCGTCCTCAACAACAACCCCTTCGTCAACCCCCTCTCTCTCCCAACCCCCAGTAGAAGACCACCTCGCCCGCTCTACCCTCTGGCCCGAGCACGAAAAACTCTACGGCCACGGCTACGAAATCAGCTGCGTGGCCGCAAACGCTGCCGGCACCCTCGTCGCCACCGCCTGCAAAGCCAGCAGCCTCGACCACGCCGTCATCCGCTTGTACGAGACGAACGAATGGCGCGAAATCAAACCTCCCCTCTCCGCCCACACCCTCACCGTCACGAGTCTCGCCTTCTCCCCGGACGACGCCTTCCTGCTGAGCGTGGGCCGCGACAGACAGTGGGTGCTTTTCCGGGCGCAGCAGCAGGATGCCGCCGCTGCTACTGCTGCTGCTGCTGGATCTCCTCCTCCTCCCACTTACACCCTCCTCAAATCTAACCCCAAGGGCCACTCGCGCATGATTCTCGATTGCGCGTGGGCGCCTGCAAGCACCACAACCCCTGACGACGGCGCGGACGCGAACCCTTACATCTTCGCAACCGCCGGCCGCGACAAGAGTGTCAAACTCTGGCGCGTGCAAGCCTCCACCGGCGAAGTCGAGCTCGTCAAATCTTTCCCCGCCGAAGCGCCGGTCACGGCTCTGGCTTTCTCGCCGGATTCACAGCTCGCTTACGGGACTGAGCAAGGGCGGATCGGACTTGTGAGGACTCCTGCCGCCGAGGAAGGGGGTAGGTGGGAAGATGCCACGGTGGAGGTTGTTGAGAAGGAGTTGGGGCCTGCGAAGGCTGTTACTCGGCTTGCGTGGAGGCCTGGGAAAGCTGAGGAGGGAGGACGGGATGGAGGAGGAGGACGGGTGTTGGCGGTTTCTAGTGAGGATTGTGGGATGAGGTTGTTGAGGGTTTGAGTTGGCGATCACCGTTGTTTATTGCGGTAGATAGATGTAGATGCACTAGATGAGCGACTCGTGGTGGTAGATCTAGGACGGTCGAGATATCATGCTTGGAAACGTTCCAGATGTTGAAGATGTGTGCTACCATTCATGCTTTTTCTTCCACGGGCTTCGCGACCTCGTCCTTCGCACCACCCTTCACATCATCACCCTTCTTCACCTCGTCCTCCAGATCCAACTTGGCCACCTCAGCAGCCAGCGGATCACTCTCCTCGGTCGCCTCCCTAGGCCCCTCAACGCCCTCAGGCGGCAAACTCCAATCCGGCAGCCCCGTCTCATAACTCCACGAATCGCCCATGCAAGCATACCTCTTGGCATGCAAGTAAATCCCCAGCTCATGCTCGCCAGGGTCAGAATACAACTCCGTCCCACAAATGTCGCACTTCTCCCCCGTCAGTTTCTCCGCTTTCTTGCGGTTGTACTCGGTCACCATCTCGTCGTGGTACGCCACGGCCTGCGCGACTTCCTGCTTGCCCATCCTGCCCAAGCGCTCCATCACGGACTCGTCGTCGTCGCCCGAAGCGCAGTTGGCTCCGAGGTTTGCGCCAAAAACTTTCTGGTTGCTGTAGATCGGGTCATTACTGATCGGGTGGCCAAGGAATTGCAGGTGCACTCGGATCTGGTGCGTGCGGCCGGTGAGGGGCAGGCAGCGCACGATGCTGTAGCCGTCGCTCTCGCCGCTGCCACTCTTCTCTCCTAGGACGTCAGGGGGGTAGTACGCCATGCGTCGGAAGACTGTCCGGGCGGATTTCCCGCTGGCGCGCACGCGGTTGAGGCCGAGTTTGGGCGAGATCTGGAGCAGCGGCTGTTCGCAGACGATCTCGCCTTCGGGGAACTCGCCTTTGACGCGGGCGACGTATTCTTTGCGGATGGTGCGGCCCATGATCTTCGAGCCGAGCTCTTCGGCGGCCTTTTTGTGCTTTGCGATGAACATTACGCCGCTGGTCAGGCGGTCCAGTCGGTTGCAGGGCATAGGGTTCCAGCCATTGCCACGCTCGGCGCGCATGATTTCGATCACGGAGTTGTAGTTGTAGCGGCCGGCTGGGTGGACGGGGATTCCGGCGGGTTTGTTGATGACTATCATGCCTTCGTCTTCGTGGACGATGGTGATGGGCTTGCCTGTGACGGGAGGCTCATGGCGGTGCAGCGTGTGACTGATCACGTCGCCGTTCTTCACGAGCGTTGTGGTTGAGGGGACTGGTTTGCCGTTGATGTGGATTGCGCCGGATTTCATGGCAGCTTCCTGGGCGTGTTAGTTGAGGTTGATCGGATCGATGTAGTCCGGCTGGTGTGTCGCAAACATACATAGTACTCTTCAGGCCTATCCCTGAACTCGTCTCTGAAGATCTCGAGGATCTCGCGGCCGCGCCATCTTTGCTTGCAGTTTGTGTTGTATGTGAAGTGATATGGCGCGACTCGTCTCAGGCCGTCTTCCATGTAGTATGGTCGCGGCCAGGGATCGCAAGGGGTGATTGCGACTTTGGGAGGGGGTGCAGGTGCTTCTGTGGGTTGGAGATGGCCCAGGTATGGGGTTTCGACGGTTTGGAGGGCCATGGTTCCTGTCTTGAGTGATTAGCAGGTGGTTTCGTAAATTGGTGGACATCCAAGGTATGCGACTGGATACATGTAGTAAGTCGTCTATGCAGGACATACCTAATCGACCTTTCCTGGCGAGAAACGCCGCGACTCTTGCGGATGGAGCCACGTGAGCGGTTAGTCAGATTGAAAAAAGGTGTCGAGTGGTGTTACTGTGTTAGTAATATGGATAATTGGAGTAGTCATCCTCTTGCACTGTAAAAAGTTCAAGCCAACGAGACGCCTCGGCCCAAGATCTGCCAGGATGAGGTCAGGGTTCAAGGTGGCTGCCGTAGTGGATCGCCTGTGGAGGATGGCATTTCTTTGTGACTTGTATTCCCTTACCTTCTTCCTGCAGTAACATAATTCCTTGCTGGGCGAGCAGGACTTGTGGTGTTCATGGCGGGCCAAGGATGGAGTTTCGATGCGCTGGACCATGGCATAGACTACCAGCAGAACGGCCTTGACGATCCCAACAACTTCGACCACGACTACGACGACACCTACGATAATGGTTATAACGACGTACAGGGTGCAACATGGGCCGATTTGGAAGATACGTATGAGATGGGTGAACACTGGTGAGAGGACTTCCACGAAAGAGATGCTTAGCACGACACCGCGGTCTGACAATACCAACTTGAAGGTCCTCAGACACCTGGAATGAGCCTCATACAGAGCACGCCGCAAATCACACTGCGGCCTCAGTACAACCGCAGTACACCTCACAGTACAATCCACAGCATACTTCACACACCCGAGCTCCGCCTAGCTCGCCACCAAGGCACATGAACGACAGCGGACACCGGCCGACAAACACCCATCACGCGCCTTTACGACCCGACGCTCTACCCGCCGCCCAAAGTGAAACGACGTATCGCCGAACTTCAGGAGACCTACATCTGCATCCACCATACCGACCCGCGACTTTCACTGAAGCACCTTCACAAAATTCACCCAGTCGGAGCGGCATAGAATCATTTTTGAGAAGGCCAAATCAGGAAGAGGACGCTCGGAACAATGCTCTCAACCAAAACATCCTCGACAACAACTCGCAAGTCGTCGACAGTGATAGCGACAACGGCGACGACAACATGCCTCGTACCCGCCGCGCACACCGAGCTCCCAACAACAACACAGTTGATCTCACCCAGTCTCCAAACATCTCCACAGCGCACCAATCACGAACACGCAAGCGCGAATCTGTAAGCGACGCAGGATCGGCCACAAAGCGCGCCAGGCGAGCGGTGGTGGAGGATGACGAGGTCTTCGAGGATGAAGCGCCATCAGCCGAGGCGGAGCTGCTTCAAGCCCAACAGGCGGATGCGCTCAAGATGCAAGAGACCCACAACGATGATGAAGCCGTGAAGATCGGGAAGCGGAATTGTATAATCTGCTTGGAGAGCTATACCAACGCCACCACGGCCGCCTGCGGTAAGCATCTCCGAGTTGGAGTATGGTCCTCGATCATAATACTAACAAGGACTCTCAGGCCACATCTTCTGTCACGAATGTCTGACGCGGGCCCTGATGGCTTCGGAGAAGAACAACGACCGTGGCAAGGGGAACTGCCCGGCCTGCAGGAAGGCAATCAACCGGAAAAATGCCAAAGAGGTGATCCCGATCGCTTTCTTGAAGAAGAGTGCGTTCAAGACAAAGGGCCGACAAGCGCATAACAAATGACAGACGTCGACTGGAGTCAAAGGCTCCACGGCGGAGTCAGATAGACGCAAGGCGTTCGGGTTAAAGGGCAATGGTCGGCGCAACAAGGACATGACACGATAGATACCCAGGGGTGCATTCTTTGGTAATCGGGAGTTTTCGCTATTCTTTAAGGTATTTCACGTTACATTTTCATGTATCCAAATAAACGTTCAAGGAACCTACTCGTCGATTTACCTGTGTCCGGCTAGTGCTAAATCATGTGTGTGTATGGTGAGTGTGCAGGAGCAACAAGACTCCAAGGTTGATGCGAGTCAAGCTCAATCTCCACGGGGTAAATTATTGTTTAACGCAGCTGTGCAGCCGCAACATCTCCTTACAGTACCACTTGACAACCCCTCTATCCACCGTGTCGCCTAATAATAATCTTCAAGTCGGCAACCATGGCCGCAAGTAGAACAACAGAGCCCTTCCCGGCCATCTCTCCCAACCCCAGCAAGAGTCTGTCATCCCAGAACGGCAGCACAAATGTCCAGAGCGCGGGACGCAGGAGAAAGAGTTCCAACCTGGGAAGCGATCCAAGGGGAGACACAGGCGTGGGCGCACTGGCGACAAGACAAGATGAAATGACTGCTCCAAGTAGTGTATGTTGTTCATCAAAAGGCAATACTCGAACAACAGCAAGCTGACATGGCTGCCTCCAACAGAAGCGGTCAAAACGGCGCAAAGCAAGGAGTCTCTTCAAACGATGGAAGCGCCTCTCCCTCAAGCACACCTGGTCGATGCCCTTGCTGTTACTAGTCGCCCTCGTCGGCGCATACTACATCTCTCCCGGCGAACACAACCCTCTCTATCCAGCCCTGCACCTCTCCTACGCCAACCCTGCCCTCCATGAGCGCACAAACACCCTCCCAGCGCACATCGGCAACCCGACACAGTATGGCAAGGGCCGCAAGGACTTTGCTTTCGTCGCCTTCTACACCATCGTCTTCACCTTCACCCGCGAGTTCTGCATGCAACGTCTGATCCGACCCCTGGCCATCCGCGCCGGAATCAAGAGCCGTGGGAAACAAGCTCGCTTCATGGAGCAGGCATACACCGCAATGTACTTTGCCGTCTTCGGTCCGTTCGGTCTGTGGGTCATGTCGCGCACGCCGGTGTGGTACTTCAACACCGCTGGCATGTACCAGGGCTTCCCGCACCGAGCTCACGAGGCTTGCTTCAAAACTTACTACCTGCTGCAAGCTGCGTACTGGGCGCAGCAGGCTATTGTCCTGATGCTGCAGCTTGAGAAGCCGCGTAAGGATTTCAAGGAGCTGGTGTTGCACCACATCATCACGCTCGCGCTTATTGGATTGAGCTACCGCTTCCACTTCACTTACATGGGCATCGCTGTGTACATCACGCATGACATCAGCGATTTCTTCCTTGCAGTGAGTATCTCTTCGTGCTGCGGCCGAGCTCCAACAGACGAGACTTCGAAGAAAGCTAACAATCATTTGCTGCCCAGACCTCCAAAATCCTCAACTACCTCGACTCCTCCCTCACCATCCCCTACTTCATCACCTTCATCGGCGTCTGGTCCTACCTCCGCCACTTTCTCAACCTCAAGATCCTCTACTCCCTGCTCCCCAACGGCAAATTCGCCACCGTCGGCCCCTACGTCCTCAACTGGGAAACGCAACAGTACAAATGCTGGATCTCGCAGTCGATCACTTTCGGCCTGCTGGCTCTGCTGCAAATGGTCAACATCTTCTGGATTTTCCTGATCCTGCGCATTTTGTACAGGGCGCTTTTCAGCGACGTGGTCAAGGATGAGAGGAGTGACGATGAGACGGAGGTGGAGGAGGAGAGCAC
>Ga0265797_10003731_pt1 | contig 24111 bp, 18 predicted proteins | sample P2T30metagenome_FD_192433 | JGI IMG/M metagenome (GOLD analysis project Ga0265797, IMG submission 192433) | Plant litter microbial communities from East Loma Ridge, Irvine, California - P2 T30 | ecosystem: Environmental > Terrestrial > Plant litter > Unclassified | place: USA: California... | reverse complement strand
TGCCTTTTACCAGATGAATCCTTGGCCCACCGCACTAGCCGCATTCTCAATCTTTGGAACACACACGAGTTCGACTCCGGTCGGAATCTTTTGCTTTTTGCAAATTCTATGCCCATGTGCAGCAAGTTCGTGTAAACAACATCTGGTTTACAAAATAAGATAGAGAAGATGATCATTGCAATTGACCTTTTGCTCACTCGATGATTTGACAACATACATACCATTTCGCCGAAGTTGTGCTTTTGGACAAAGCTGCGTCGAATCCGCTTCACGCTGCGACATTTGGGTTATTTCGGAACGCGAGTGTCAACGAGATATCGTGGTCATAGCTAGAAAGAAGCATGCTGTTCAACTGAATTGCGCGATTGTATGAGGAAACAAGGAAATGATGGAAACATAAATCTGAGTTTACACTTCAACCTTTGCCAGACCTCGATCTCCAACTGGACTCCATGCCCATGCCACCAACTTGAGATGCTCTGCACTGAGTCCTCCCTCACCATCCCATAATTCGGCTTTCTCCCAACTCTTGGAATCTTCCTTGTCTTCAGGAACAATTGAAGCCAAAGCCTCATACCGCTTGACCTCCCAGTCTGCTTCGCCTGGCTTGTCATCATCAAGAAGCACGTTCCCCAGGCGCCTGTTCTTCGGTAGAGAGGTATATAGCTTCGCGAAGTCCAGCGCATCAGAGCCAATCTTCGCCTTGTTTGCTTCCAGCGCCGGCATAATTTTGGTGACGACTGTCTTGCTCAGCAGCGGTTTGAAGCCGCCACCTACACGAAGCGCGGCCTTGGAGGCAGGATAAGTTTCATCCAGCCATGTCCTAAAGATGGTGAGAGCGTCTATGATGTCTTGCGGGCCGTCGTCGTCTGAGGCGTTGGCTTTCTTGACCGAGGGGTGGTTGCTCGCTCGGTGGTAGAGGGTGTTGACGGTTTGGAATTGGTAGGTGAGAGAGCGCTTGGAGATTAAGGAGAGTGTGTTGTTTGCTGTTTCAGCATCACGGAAGCCAGTACCATGTAGTGTTGTGCTGGGGTTGTCGTCGGTATAGAGATGAGAGTTCTTGCCGGAGTCTTTCCTTGTGGCTTTCTCCTTAGGGGGTGATGGTTCAGGACTATCATCGTCGGAGGCTGCTTTTTTGGTCTTTGACTTTGCCTTCGTTTTGCCAGTCGCTTCTTTCTCTGGTTTAGCAATGGGGTCTTTGCGTGCAGAAGAAGCCTTCGAACGGGTTGAATGTGCTTTCGGCATGTTTGTTGATCTGTTGATCTAACTTTCAGGTGGTGTGATTGAGGGGCTGAGAGAGGAAGAGATGGAATGTGAAAGGGATACTTTAACCCTATGTCAGGGTGAACATGCTTTCATGCTGCTCATGCAGGTCCGACACATCTACGTAATGGTGAAGATCAGCATGGGATTGTTGGTGTGTGTGTGTGGGAAAGCATGGGTGTTAAATGAGAGCGATGTCATCGCAAGTGAATCGTGCGTGCGCGCTAAATTGAGCTCGCGTCTCTCAAGCCACCCACGCGCTTTTGTCTGGCACGCTGCATGCAAGATTTAGGCTGCTCGTTGATTGTCAAACACTGACGGCTCAAGCACATGCAAATTGTTGCCCGCAAACACTGACTCTCGTGCGCAACTCTGATTCCAGGAGAGCACTCTCACTGCCAACCGCCAGTGCAATATACATAATTCAAACATCCACAGCCACATGGTCATTTCCCCAGCTGTTCAACGGCCGCGATAAACCCTTTACGATCTCTCCACCGACCCTCCATGTCCATCCAGTAGATTGAACACACGAGCTCTCACTGAGCAGGCGAACTACCATGAACGGCGGCACCGACGGCGCACACGATGGCTACGGCGAGAGCCCTGCATCGGCTGCATACCTCGACCAAATATCGCAGGCATTATCTGCCACTCTCGATCCCCGCGTCGGCAACGATATTCGCCAACAGGCCCTACAGTTCCTCGAACAAGTGAAGACCGAGCACAATGCGCCTGAATACGGCTTCACTCTCGCCGAAGACTACAATCAAAATGCCGCCATTCGGTACTACGGACTACAACTGCTGGAGTACGCAGTCAAGTACCGCTGGACAAAGTACGGTGCGAAACAAACGGAGCAACTACGCTTCTGGGTGAAGTGTCTGGCTGGAAGCATCAGGCCGCAGGACGAGACATACATTCGCAACAAGATCGCACAACTCTGGGTGGAAGTCGCGAAGCGCTGCTGGGGCGATGAGTGGATGGACATGGACCAGCTGCTCGTTACCCTGTGGGAAAAGAGCGTGGAAGAGAAAGGCTTTGCGAACAAAGTGTTTGTGCTCTACGTCATGGAGATGCTGTCTGAGGATATTTGCAACCGGGAAGATGCGAGTGCTGGACTCAGGCTGGAAGTGCTTGGAAGTGCGTTGAACGAAATCATTATACCCGAGACGCTATACGAGGAGCATCTCACAACAAGAGGAAAGAGCGCGGAGGTGAGGGTCGGCAGAGAAGGATGGCTTGCCAGGATATGCGAGTTCTTTGGCCAATGCGTGAAGAACATCAGAATGGGAGGTGACCCAGCCATGGTCAAGAATATGGAAGGAGCTGCCGTGAAGGCACTCAATGCACTGAGACCAACAATGGCGTGGGTGAGCCTGAAAGCGGTTCTTGAGATCAGCTGCGTGGATTGCCTCTACTTGCCATTCCACACATCGGATACTGCATTACAGACTGCTGCTGTGGAAGTTCTGTACGCACTTCTGGGTCGGCCATACAATTTACATTTCCACGAGCAATGGCTTACACTCATCAACCAAGCTCTTCAGCCTGAGAGAATCGCCATGATCTCACAGGCATACAGCCGGACCGGACCTGAGCTCAAAGATGACGACGAGGGGTACACCCTGCAAAAGAAGATGAGCGAGGTGCTATCAATAATGGCGGATGCCGTCGCTGCACACCCAAAATTGTCACATAATGGACTTGACGTCAACTCTCTGTTCAACCTTCTCACCGGAGTGTTGCAAAGTGAGAGTCTGATCGTATCTATCCCAGTACTACACAGTTGGACCAAGTTGCTAGCGGTTCAAGATACCGTCATCATCGACATGGTGATGCAAGCTCTCGGTGTATTGCTACAAACATGTAGCGCACGCCTGCTCAACTACGAAGCGCTACCAGAAGATCTCGACGACCCCATCCTCCAGTTTCTGTACGAAGACTTCGACACCATGCCTGAGCGCCACGCCTTCTTGGGCAACTATCGTCGTTACTGCATCAACGTCATTGAGACCATCTCACGTCAGAGACCACTCGAAGCGCTCGAGCATGTCTTGACACAGACTAGAACATTACTAGACGAAGGCCCATACACAGGTGGCCGCGGCTTTGACCCGGCCAAATTCTCCAAGTCATCATTACCACTGCTGCAGTTTGATGCACAGTTCAGTGTTGTGGTGAGCGTGATCAAGGGCTTCTCTAGGTGGGAGTCCGACACGGCAGCAATTGCGCAAGATGATCCGCTCAAGGCACGCGCGGATGCAGATCGCGCAAGAGCACACGAGATGCAGCAGCAGTGGTGCTACGCCATTGTCAACACACATGTCGATGACCCAGAAGTGGCATCTCAAATCCTGACACTCCTATCGACTATTCTGCGCACAGTGAAGCCCGCCACAGAATTTGTGCTACATATTGTGCAGCACATGCTCACCATGAGACTGTACGACGACCCTACACATACATCTTTCTCGGAAGCAGTAAAGAACTTCGAAGCACTGAGAGTTATCGAACTGCAGAAAGTTGCTTTGGCTTTCGCCAACGAGCTACTTGAGGTGTTCCCGGAGCTAGAGAACAGAGTGAACGTGCTCATTGAGAAGCATTCAGCGGATCAGAGGACAGTGTGGGGTTACAGGTCATTCTTGTTCATGATCGTGCATCGTGCGACAGGCATCGATGCAGAGATGCGTCAGGCGAGACTACAGCAGATGGTCACTCCCGTGTATGAAGCATGGCAGAATCCTGCTCTTGCAGAATCAGTCGGCAGTTTCCCGGCGTTTTGCAACACTCTTGCTTTGGGCGATTTGGACCAGTTCTACTTGCAATACCGTTTCTCAGAGGTCCAAGACTGGGCTTCACAGCAACTTGACGAGGCAGGTCAAGCCAGACAGGCAGAGATTAAGAGCAGACTCGATCACCTACCACTTAGGATGACCAAATCATTGCTCGCTGCAACGACCGAGAAGCTCAAAGAAGGCAGCGATGAGCACGACACTGCATGCGCACTCTGGGGACCTGTCATTCCGGCTATTCTACCTTCCCTCTTGCAAATGATCCGACACTCGCAAGCTTTCAACAACATGGCGAACTGGACTCACCTCCCACAAGAGCTACAAGCAGTCATCAAGCGGACCTTACAGGATCGTTTCTGGCAGTCTGGTATCTCCAATGAGTCTCGAGACGAGTTCTACGCACGTATCAGCGGCAGCAAGAATTCCTACGAAGGCTTTGCGTCTAACGTACGAGGCACAGTCAGGAATGTGCGCGAACAAGGATACCACATCTTGTACCTTAGCACGAGGTTCGAGGAGCAATTCTATGGTCTGACGGATTTGGCTGAACCACTGGCCCAAGCTCTGTTCGACGACGCCGAGCACCTTGCCACGAACCACCTCAATGCCTTGATCAACCTCACCACAGGCCTTGTCCAGCGCTGCCCGCCCCACTACAGAGCGTCTTTCCTGCCGCCAGTCCTGACTCGCCTTTTCGTTAAGCTTGACACAAAGATCAGTAGCGAATGGGCTACAATCTCGCAAGTCTCACAGCAAACTGGCGAAGACGACAACCTCTCCGAAGAGATGCGAAAAGAGAGCGTCCTCCGCCAACTCACATACTCAACCGTCTCCTTCGTCGCCTTCCTCTTCGAGCACGAGAAGCCTCCACCACGTCAGGCCAACGGCGGCAACGGCCTCAGTCCAACATCAACAGCCCCCAAGCCAACTCTCCACGACCTGGTCCTCTCCGACGCCTCGGTCCTTGAACCACTGATCCTCTTCTGCACTCACGCCCTCCGCATGCACGACTCCCGCTGCTGCACAACAGTCTGCAAGCTGTTCGCCTCACTGGTCCCGCTCTTCGCAGGCGCAGACCCGCAAGTCCGCGAGTTCATCGCCTCCGATGTGCTGAAAGCGTGCATCACCTCGCTCAACGAGCCTTACTTCGCCGACATGCAGCGAGATCTCGCATCCCTTATCGCGCAGATCCTGAGCTTGTACTGTCCGCTCACACCTACCCCGCGCAACATCCTACTCTCTCTACCGGACATGAGCGAGAGCAGAGTCGATCGCGACGTGCGCAAGATCGTGGATGCCAGCAGCGCCCGTGGTCAGCGTGCGTTGGTTCTTGAGATGCTCAAGGGTGTGAGGGGTGTCAGCATCTACGAGGCTGGTAAGATCGAGCGCGAAGCGGTGCAGAAGAAGTCTGGTCGGAGCGGAGTACAGGCTCAGTATATGGAGGTTGAGCAGTCGAGACCTGGTGTGACTGATGGCACGGAGGTTGGGTTGGAAGATGTTGGTGGGTTGTTTGGTGATGCTTGAATGGATGGATTCTCGACAGCGATGATTGTGAGTGTGAATTGACTGCCATCCGGCCGCCCAGATGTGGCAGGAGACAGAAAGTGTTATTACTTGTAGCGAAGGCGTGTTTAAGACTAGCTCGGTAGAACATTGAAAGCTCGCAAGCAAGCCTGCGAGTCGGAAGCCGCTTTGATTGATCTGTCCAGTGCCGTGGGCTACCACTTGAGTATCTGACTTGACCATGTCGCATAATGCCGCTGTGCAGCAACGCAGTCATTGCAATGTCATCGTATGACGCGGAAACAGTGCTCCAAGGCAGCCATGCCGATGAAGAAGGTATCGCTGAAGGCGCAAAATGCGGTTCGTCAAACCCGAGCTTGATACCGGAGGGCCACACATACTCCTCAACACGCGGAACGATCGAATCACTCTCATGGATCGACGCATTGCATGACCACCGCACTGCCGTCCTGACGACTGTACGCAATCGTGTCCTCCCCAAAACATTCAAAATATTCACCTAAATCCTTTTCAAGACGGTGCGACTCCGGCAGCCACAGCATATCTTCACCATTCAATTGCAACCAAGAAGAGTCATCGCTTATGGACCTTGCGCGTTCGTCTGGGAAATCGACGCCGCCAGTCTTCCACTCACCGGTCCCCAAATCGAGGTCCCCAGCGTCTGTGTGCAGAGTCTTGTCGTCCTGCGAGAAGAGCATCCAAGCTCTGGAGGAGGAGGGCGTGTAGCCTCTGTGGGCGACCTCGATTTCTTCGCCGCTCTCCAGATCCCACAGGAGTATCTGGTCTGCCATGCCGGCGGCCATCGTATGGCCATTCGTCCCATCGCCATCTCTCGGCTTCGGTGGAGCCAAGACGTAGAACGACAGCAATTTACCAGACCCCGACACCGCTGGTGAGCAGAGCCAAGTGTGCGTTTCGCGGAGGCGTAGGTCTCTCCCGGACTTGACGAGCCACACGTGTGTCCCGTGGACCACGTGTGCGATCACCACGCTGCCGTCGCCAGACACATACGCAGAATGTCCTTCCGCGCGAAAGTCGACCTTGGAACTTCGAAACGCAACGTTGCCCCGTACGTCTTGCAGTTCCACGTGGCCATGGGACGCTACAAGGACCGTCTCCCCGTTCTGTGAAACAGACACGTGGGTCACAGATGACCCCTCGTAGCTAGACAGCTTGTTTGTCTTTGGGCATTGCACCAGGTCAATCATGTAGACCACGCCGGTGTCGTGTTTGGTGTACGCAATCGCACCGGTTTCGAGGGAAATGGCTTCTGGACGCCACGTCTCCTCCGTATAGGTGATGAAATCGACCCGACCCGTCTGTGTATCCAGCTTCTGAACCCTGGGTCTCCCATGCCAGTGCTGTCCATCATCCGTGGAACCATTTTCGCCAAGGGTTTGGAATATCAGATCACTCCCTCGGCAGTCAAGGAAGTTCCCGAAGTGGTTTGCATCCACGTCTATACTGTGCGAGCTGACGTGGGCCCCGGACTCGAGCCGCCGACAGATGATGCTCCGGTCGTTGAGCGAGAAGCATGATACGAGCGAGCTGATTGCCGAGATGATGAAGTGTCCGCGCTCTCGGATTCCAGTTTGGACTTCCCATGCTTTTTCGAACGTACGAGAGTCGATCTTTTTGTGCCACACCTCCAGAAAGCCTCCACTCGCTATCGCAACGAAGAGCTCGTTCCTAGACTCATGCGCGAAAACCAATCGTACATCCAGAAGCCCTGGACGTCTCGGAATAGTCCAGACGTAGGTATCGATCGCATTCCCTGTCACCATATCGTAGACGATAGCCGACAATGAAACGTCTTCCTGAGAGTAGTGACTTCCTAGATTTGCCTCCGCGAGATGTCTGGCGTCGTGCGAAAATGACACGGTGACCGGTAACATGCGTCCCGGCCTTGGTATATCCAGGGTGCAATCGCCCGTCGAAGCATGCCAGACGCGCAATGCTCCGTCCCGCTGTGCGCAAGTCGCAAGATACGTCCCGCAGGGAGAAAAGCTCAATCCGTCGGTGAAGCCAAGGTGTCCTTCGAGGACGAGGGAATTCATGCCCCAAACATCGGCAACTTTCGGTGGAAGGACAAGCCACCGAGGCATGCAATCCTTGAAGAACGATTTTGCCTTGCTTGCCTCTGGCGCGAAAGCGAGGGCGGAGGCGTACAGCTGTAGTGGCGCTTGATTGGCAATCCATGAAAAATCGCGGATGAAGTAGTGGATGTCCTCAACGAGCTCGCGAAGCTTCGCGGAGCAAGTGTCCTAATAGCACTGTCAGTATATGTTGATCTTGGGGGGCCCTGCATCGGACATGTCTCACAGCGATGAGGAGCTTGAGCTGCCTCAAGACGGGCAATACATCGTACACCTTGCCCAACCAGGCTATGGCTTCGAACCAGTAAAGGAACTGGCGAGTAAGGAAATGATAGACTTGGTGGGAATCGTCGAGAGACTCTCCACTTCTCACTTGATGGTAGAGCCAGAATCTGCAGGCGTATGCCAGAACGGGTCCAATGTGCTTGTTGATTACGTCGGGGTCGATGTCCAGGCGGCGAGTCCCCGGTTTGCTCACCGCACAAATGTCCTGACGCAGATTACCAGGTTCCATCATGAGTGAGAGGCATGTGTTGGCGACGGAAGCGTGCACTCTTCGCTCATCGATCTGGAAGTCATGTGGCTCACCGGGCTCAACGAGAAAGTCTCGGAATGACAAATGGAAAGGATGTACCGTCTGATCCTCTTCATTGTCATCAACGCCTACATGCAGCACGGAGTGTAGTCTGCCAAGCCTTGCTCTCAGCTGTTCACGACTTTTCAAGCCATGCAGTTTGATGACAAAGTCAACCGGCATGGGCTCTGCGGAAAGTACGACAGGCCCAACCAGGTTGCGGAACTCCTCGATGATTGACGTAGCTTGTTTTGGGGTTCGATCTTTGAGCAGTCGTCTCAAGACGGGAAGGTATGTTTGGGAAATCCGATCTTCACTGGTCTCGGCCAACACAGCTTCCAGCTGCTCATCTGGGCCAAAGAAGTCGTCTTTGGCGATGAATGCGCATACGGTGGCGGCAAAGATGAACAGCGGAACCGAACGCTGAGCCAGCGCTTCTATAGCATCTCGCCCGGGCCAGTCGCTTTGGAGGGAGGACATTTCTTTGCGCAATTGCTGGAATTGTCCTTCCAGAAACAGGGCTATATCATGTTGTATCGTGTCGCGTGTGCGATCTCGCAGGATAACCTGTCGATACTGCGTGTGCTTGAGGTCTGCGAATGCTTTCTTGACTGGCGCATCTGGTCGGCTTGTGATTAAACTTCGGATGCCGAAGAGCTCGCACTGTGCAAGAAGGGCGACGACATGCTTGATATCAGTTTCGCAGCATTCATCCAAGGCATCGACGACGATGATGAAGCTTGAGTGAGATGCTTGCAAGCCGGGCTTTCGAAGCGGAACCGCTATGAGTTCCTCGAACTGGCTTTGAATGCTCTTGTCATATCCAGTGAGCTGTTTGTCCATAACCTCAGCAATATGGGCTTTCATTCCATCCATCCTTGAAGCAAGTTGGGCGGCGATAGTGGTGAAGAATCTTCTGGCGTCGGCGCGGTCAATGTCGTCGCTTTTGAAGAAGAAGCTCGCTCCAAGCTTGTTGTTGTATTGTAGACTTCTTGCTACAGTCTTTGCAACAGTTGACTTGCCTTCCCCTGCAATCCCCTGCAGCCAGAAGATACATTCACCTGCACGATCGTCGACCCAGCGAGCGATATCATCGAGTAGGTCTACTCGAGTGCCTTTGAGGCAAGCCGTCATACCCATGGAGCTGTAAGAGTCATACTCGGCGCTCGTGACCGTCGGCAACTTCGCAAAATCAACCTTGTTTCTGGTTCGAATTGCTTCAGTTCGTAAATCGTCCAGCTGATCCGCGATGTCTGCAACAACTTTGTTGGTGCCGGCCACAAGATCTGCAGTTTGCTTGTCAAGTTGTCGATCACAGAGTCTCACAGCACTCCCTACGTCTTCGAGGCGCTCTCTGCAATTCGATGGGAACTTTCGCAGGCCGTCATCACCCAAAAGGGCATTGCAAAAGCGAGTCCGACCATTGGATCCCAACAAGCGTAGAGCTTCTGCAAGGAATTCCAGTATGAGTGTACACAACGTGAGAAGACTTTCCCGAAGATTGTCGGCGTGCGGGCCTGCTGGTTGGTCGTTGTAGCAGCCAAGATAGAGTTCTGCTGTCCGTTGGGAAGACATCGCGGCGAGCATTCCGTTCATCAGCGCGTCCATTTGTTCCTTGTCGGCAACAGCGACTTGCAGCAATAAGCAGATCCCAGCCCAGGGCAGCCCGGCGTGTATTGGATCCGCACCGACGGCGATCGATCCGATGTCCTTGAACTTGCTGATGAGGTCGACGACTGTGTTCACCTTATCGCGGAGAATTATGGTTTTGCCACCAATGCGCATGGTCCACTGTTCATTGATACACATCTGCTTCTGTTCTTCCGCAGCATCGATGGCCTTCTGTATGTAAGCACTGATGTCAAGTGGGTCCGAGCCTGTAAAATGATCGCGGATGATTTTTTGATGTGCTTCGTCTAATCGTGTCAAGACATCTTCTCGCAATATTGCTTTCAGAGCTGTTGCCTGGTTCGCCTGCGGCAATGTGGGAGGTGCTGGCGTTATAGTAACAGTAGACCCGCTGGAGGGTGTATTGCTGGGGATTGCATTACTGGGGATTGCATTGCTTGGGAGTATATTGCTAGGGAGTGCACCGTTGGCAGGTCCAAGGGGTCGTTCCGGCGGTGCAGGAGAGGCTGAGCGTGAGCGTCGAAATGGTACATGTAAAGCTCCGAGGAAGTCACGCTTCCTGCGTGCACTCGGTTTGCTCATGACGACTCATCAGTCTCGTGCAAGTAAACAAACGTACCAAAACAGAGCGTTGGGTATAGATAAGTAGAGAGAAAAGCATAAATCCGAACAACATAACACCAGGCTCGCCTTGCGGGGTTCGTGATGAAGAAGAAAGAGGACGCCACCCCTGCATGCACACATGCAGCTACGCGCCAGCCGTAACCGATTGTTGCCAAAGTGGCGTGGCGTTCGTGCATGGTGGATACCGTCTCTTGCTGGCCCACAAAGCCGCTCGCTACGATCATGCAGCTAAGAAGTCGTGTCTGCATCCTGTTCAGAACGCTCAGCTTAACCCTAAACCACTACCCATTAGTTGTTCAGCACAGCCAAAGTCATGTCGTTGATGAAAACGCAACTTGTATTGATGCAAATAATACATATCGATCCTCTATCGAATCGGGTCGAGTAACAAACAATTTCTCCGCTCCTGGTATTTCCAGACTCCAATAAAATGCTCCAAACCAAAACTCCCAAACCAATGCAAAAACAATCAGACTGCTGATGCTCAGAACCCACCAGGGAAGCCGCCAGGGAAGCCACCGGGGAAACCTCCGCCGCCCTGGAACTTGAAGCCGCCGCCTCCACCCTGCTGGAACATGAACCTCTGTCCTCCTCCGCCACCGAATGGTGAGCCCTGGAAGGGGTTGCCTCCTTGGCCGCTCGTAGGGTCGTTCGGATCGTCGCCTTGGTCAAAGCGTTGCCTGAGCTCGGGGTCTGAGAGGACTTCATAGGCTTCGTTGATGGCGGACATTTTCTTTTGGGCTTCTTCTTCGGTGATGCCGTGGATGTGTGCCTTGTCGGGGTGGTTTTGGACGGTCAATTTCCTGAAGGCACGCTTGATATCGCGCTCGTCTGCGTCGCGCGCAACGCCGAGGACCTTGTAGTAGTCCTTTTGCTTGCTGCGCTTGAGGAGGGTTTGTGCCTTGTTGAGAAGTTCTTGCAGTTTCTGCGAGTTGCCGTGGACTTCCTTGGCCTCGTTCAGGGTAGCGATGGCTGGTTCGAAGTCGTCCGCATCAAGTTGGCGCTGTGCTTTGCTCAGGAGGGCGGGAAGGCAAGTGGGGTTGTAGGTGAGGGCTTCGTCGCAGTATGCTTGCGCCTTCTTAAGGTTGTTCATCTCTGTGTAGGCTTCACAGGTACGTTCAACAAGGTGTCCGTAGAGACCGTCGGGTGCTGTGGAGTGGATGTAGCCTGCTGCGCGCCAGCTGGCAATGTCGTCTTTGACTTCCTGTAAGAGACCAGGTTCATCGGAGTGTGGGATAAGAAGCTTAACGGCCGATGCGAATTGACGCTTCTCGAACAAGGTGTTGAACTTCTTGAGGGTACGATCGATGTACTTCTCAGACTTGCGCAGTTTGGCGCAAGCTTTGTTGTCGGGGTCGTTGTGGAGACATTTGGAGATGGCGGTGATACCCTTGTCGGTCTCGGCGAGGGAGTAGAAAGTCATGGCGGAGATTTGTAGGGACGGCTCGGTGTTGCCTGTGTTGATCTGAAGTACGTGGTTTAGATCTGCCACACCCTCCATGATCTCACCACGCTCGAAGCGACACCTGGCTCTGCGCTGGCGGAGCTCGAGGGCGCCAGCAGCGATTGCAATGGCAATACCAGACTGCGACACACATCCCTCCCAGTCCTGAGCCTTCTCGGCATCGGCGGCCAATTTGGCGGCGCCCTCAGCCTCGTCCAAACCGGCGAGCTCTTGTCCGCCCTGCTTGTGCGCAGCGATGTAGTCCTCCCTCGCAGCATTCCACTCGGCTGCTCTGGCCCTCAGCTTCGCGCGCTGCATGAGTGCGCCCTCGAAGCCCGGCTTGAGAGCGAGCACTTGGTCAAAGTCGCGAGTGGCCTGCGCATTGCGGCCAATGGAAAGGTACGCAGCTCCGCGCTTGAAGACAGTAAGGTAGTTGCTAGGGTCCTTTGCGATGGCGGCGTCGAAGTAGGTCAGAGCATCTTGGGGGTTGCCTTGGGCGAGGTTGACTTGGGCGCTTGAGATAAGCTGAGAGACAGGCGTGTCGGCAGGGATGTCCAATGCGACCGAAGTGGAGAGGCAGATGGCGCCAATTGCCAGAAGAGACGGCCGGAGGATCATGGTACACGGCGGGTTCGCAGTGCAGTGTGTGTGTGTAGGGAGAGTGGTAAGGAAAAGAAGAAAGAGGAAGAACAAGTGGTAGTGGTGGTGGTGGTGGAGTTGTTTTCGGGGACTCGAGTCTGGATTGCAGTTGATGAAGCCAGATGGCTCTACATTCCCCCCACACGCTAGCAACTCGACGGAACTACCCGAAAGCATGTGACGGCCGGAGTGAAGTCGAGAGTGAGGCAAGTGAGGGTCTAAGCAAGTGGTGAAGAGGCTCGTGCGACAACTGCCATGACGTTGGGCAATGCGCGGTATTCATTGCCTGAATTGATGATGGCCGACGTCTGGCTGTTGGCGAGGTTGGAAGAGAAGCACTATCTACTGCTAGCCGTGCCAGGATATTGGAATACCCTCCTTGGTTAAATACAGAGGGATCCCTTTTCGCTACTCATTCACCAATCTTGAGCTTTGCCTTACTGTACCAAAGCATCTGCGGACCGCTCTCCGCCTCACTTGATCATACAAGCTTGACCTGCTATCACATGCGCATGCGACACCACTAGATACACACTTTCACGATCAAGACTACATCCACATCAAACGGTGCCACCAACCCTCACTATGGCTCCCGTACGCATCCGCGTTGACGGTGCGACCTTTCGCGACCCTCAAAACCGCGAAATCACCCTCCATGGCATCAACGTGGCCGGCGACACCAAGCTCCCAGCACACCCCGATATGCCCTCTCACAGGAAAGAGAACTTCTTCGAAGGCGACACCGTATCCTTTGTAGACAGGCCGTTCAGCGTCGACGAAGCGCATGCACACTTCTCGCGCTTAAAGAGGTGGGGATACAACACGATTCGCTACCTCTTCACATGGGAAGCCCTGGAGCACGCGGGGCCTGGGAAGTACGATGAGGAGTACATCGAGCACACAATCAAGATCTTGAGGATAGCAAAGGGCTATGGCTTCTACGTCTTCATGGACCCTCATCAGGATGTCTGGTCGCGGTTCACCGGAGGATCTGGAGCGCCTATGTGGACAGTATATGCTTGCGGTCTGGACCCACAGAAGTTCTTGACTACCAAGGCCTCTTTGGTACAAAATACATGGCCGAACCCAGAAGAGTTCCCCAAGATGATCTGGGCCACAAATTACACCAGACTCTCATGCCAGGCTATATTCACCATGTTCTTCGCTGGCAAGGACTTTGCACCCAAGTGCATCATCGATGGCGTGAACATCCAGGACTACCTCCAAGACCACTTTATTGCTGCTTGCAAACACCTCGCGCAGAGGATCCATGATGCAGGAGACTTGGAAGGCGAAGTTGTGATTGGATATGAGTCCATAAATGAGCCCAACAAGGGCATGCTCGGCCACCCCAACCTTGACACTGTTCCTGAGGAGCAGAGACTGAAGAAGGGAAGCACACCTACAGCATTCCAATCGATGCTGACAGGATCTGGAAGAGCCGTAGAAGTCCCAACCTGGGACTTTGGCAACCTTGGACCTTACAAGAGTGGCACTGAATTGATCGATCCCAAGGGTGAGACCGCCTGGTTAGACCCGAACACATGGGACGATACCAAGTACGGCTGGAAACGTGCAGAAAGCTGGAAGTTGGGTGAAGATATTTGGGCACAACACGGCGTCTGGGACCCCAGCACAGACGAATTGAAGAAACCCTTTTACTTCACCAACCACCCTACATCCGGCGAAAAGATCGACGAGCAATTCTATATCAACAACTACTTCATGGACCACTACCGCCGCTACAAGAACGCCATCCGCAGCGTCTGGCCAGACGCCATCATGTTCATGCAGCCCTGTCCTTTCGAAATCCCTCCCAAGATCAAGGGCACCAAAGACGACGACCCCAACATGGTCTTCGCCTCCCACTTCTACGACGGCATCACGCTCATCACCAAGAAATGGAACCGCTACTGGAACGTCGATGTCCTCGGCGTCCTACGAGGCCGCTACGCCACCCCAGCCCTCGCCCTCAAACTCGGCGAAACCGCCGTCCGCAACTGCTTCCGCGATCAGCTCTCTGCCATCCGCCAAGAAGGCATCGACTACATGGGCGACCACCCCTGCATCTACACCGAAATCGGCGTCCCCTACGACATGGACGACAAGAAAGCCTACTCCACCGGCAACTACTTCTCGCAGTCCCTCGCCGTCGACGCCAACCACTACGCCGTCGAAGCCAGCAAAGCCAACGGCATGACCTGGTGGCTCTACTCCGCTTCCAACTCCCACCGCTACGGCGACGCCTGGAACGGCGAGGACCTGAGCATCTACTGCGCCGAAGACAAGCAAATCCCCGCCAACCCCACCGCCTCCACCACCTCTGAGCTCTCCCACGAGCAATCCATCGAAAACGACCCCCGCCACCCCGCCCAAGTCGGCCCGGGCAATCTCAAGAAAACCCTCAGCGTAGACAGCATGTCCGCGCCGTCCTCCTCCGCCGCCATCGCCGCCGCTTCCGACTCCGCCGGTTACCGCGCGGCCGAAGCTTTCGTACGACCTTACCCGATCGCCACCCACGGCTCCGTCACAAACAACCTCTTCGACCTCAAAAACGCCCTCTACACCTTCGCCCTCTCCTCCCCGTCCTCAACCCCGCAAGACTACCCGACGGAATTCTTCCTCCCGACGTTCCACTTTCCGTCGCAGCAGACGCAGGTCGAAGTCAGCGGCGGGAAATGGACGATCGGGCTGCGCGAGACGGAGGGTATCGATGGCGCGGAGCAGCAGGTTTTGCGGTGGTGGCATGGGGAGGGCGAGCAGACGATTAGCGTGAGGGGCGTAAAGAGGCCTAGGGGAGCGGGGGCGTTGGACAAGGAGCAGGATGATAATGATGGGTATTTGAAGCAGTATTTGGAGATGGGGAAGCAGTGCGTTGTTATGTAGGGTGTTTGTTCGCGCATTGCTGGGTGTATTTGGTAGGGGAAGAGGAAGTGGGGAAGAAGTGGAGTGGGAGGTGAGAGCAAAGAGCATTGGCATTTGTTGGGTCTTCGCTTTTATGTAAAGGTGAGTCTGTGTGGGTTTCTTCGATGGCATTTTCTCTTTCACCAGGAATGAAACTTCTTAAGTTTCTTGTCAAACGCGGTTCAAAGAATATATGTACAGTCACTTCTTATACACATTCATCAGTCAACCATCAAACCTGCCTGTGCCTCCAGTCTTGTCATAGGTGGTCCACAAAGCGATCCCACAACTCCAAAACCATCCAAGGGAATCAAGAGGGTGGCGAGATGAGAGCAATCAGCTGGAAACTCAACACGGTCCAAAAGCAGTAAGTATAGAATAGTAATAGATTTTTCTGGTATCTCACTTGCACGCAAAGCCCAATCTCTACCGATCTGGAAATCCCACAAAAACTGCAAACTCGCCCATTAAAAGGCTTACACGCTTTCTTTCCCCAAAAACGGCGAAGCAGTATCAGCCAGAAACCAATTTTTCCAAATCCTCCAAAACGCAGGACTTTTTGGCAATTCCCCACAATAAAACACGACACAGCTCTATGCCCTAGGACCCAGACCCCTTCCCTTCGCAGAGCATTCCTTGCTATGCGTCTTGTGCCCGTTGACCGCGTAGGGCGACATGAAAGTTTTGCCGCAGTGCTCGCAAGTAAACTCACCCTCGTTAGGGGCGGCCGCGAAATTTGGACCCATCAAGTGAGGCGAGGCTGTAGGTTCTGGCGCCTGCTGAGGTAGAAAGTCGAAAGGAACCGGAGACGAGACGAAGCTAGTAGCGATGTCCTGACGTAGAGCCTCGGCCATTTGCTCCTCTTCTTCCAGGTAGGTTGTTGATCCGGCCTGCAATGGTGGATTTGCTGAAAGCATCTCTGGAGCCGGCGGCATGGCTGCAGGAGCAACGAGTCTCGGCACAACGTTCTGCAATCTAGTAGACAGAGACGTGTTAATTCTCGTCAGATTGATGGTATGCAAATGACGCGGAGCCATTATAAAGTCAAGCGATCCATGGTCATATCTCTTAAACTCACGCATGACCATTGGTCAGTCCCTGATTCGACTGCTGTGCGACTGGCTGTTGTTGGAGCTGCGTAGGGTTGATAGGCTGTGGCGTTCCGCTCGCAGCTCTTGGAACGGCTGGTGCCTGTGCGCCTCGCATAGCACCGTTCACGGGAGTCGGAGGTTGTGAAGGATAGCTGGGCGTTGCCCGGCCTGATGCGGGTTGTTGGCCGTACTGCCCAGCTTGAGGCTGAGCCGCAGTGTTCGCATATGCCGGTCTCTGCTGCTGCTGCTGCTGCTGTGCGGCACCTTGATAAACTGGTTGCATAGCAGGAGATGCCGTCCGTTTGAAGGGAGTCGCACCTTGCGCTTGCGGGACTGCGTTGTTCTGGTATGCCGCCGCGTTTTGCGCAGAGCGCTGTTGGAATTGCTGCAACGGCTGACTGCTTGAGAAGCTAGGGCGCTGTTGCGCTTGAGGCGTGCCTTGAGCGTAGTTCTGACCGTAGCTACCGTAATTAGTGGTAGGCTGTGCGGGACGAGCTTGTCCACCATAGTATTGCTGCTGTTGGGCGTTGGCCTGTCCATAGCCAGGCTGCTGTACCGCACCCGGACGAGCATACTGACTTGACTGAGCGTATGATGGTCTGGGTGCTGCAGAGGGAGTTCCATAGTTGGTGTTTTGGCCGCTGGCAGAACGTTGGTACGTCGGTGCTGTCGCAGGAGTCCGTGTCGCAGCAGTTTGTCCGTATCGTGTGTTCGCCGCCTGTCCAATTGCAGGCGTCCGTGAGGAACTACTGTAATGCTGTCCAGTGGTCGATGATGTTGGTCGCGTTAGAGAAGCAGTGGCAGCAGCGGTGGCAGCAGCAGTGCGCTTCGCAATCTTGGCCACTTCGTCCTCTTCCATGACTCCTTGATAGTCGCGTGCCTCGAAGGGAAGCAACTTGGATACACCTAGATCGGACAGCTGATCGCCATCGAGCTTTGCAACTGCGTAAGGAGGAAGCTTCATCACGAGATAAGCAATCTCATGTCGCAGCTTGTGGTACGCGTTGATTTCGTCTTCAGCCGGAGCATCTGGCTTGCCAATCTTCGATGCAAGAGTAGGAGCAGGGCTGATTGGTGTGCGGGAGGTGGATGTTGTTGTAGGGATAACGGCGTTGCGTATCCTCTGGTGTGATGCCAAAGTTTCGAGAAGCTCGGAGATCTGGCGAAGGACTTCGTCTGAGTTTGTCCTGTCGGGCTCAGGTTGAGAGAACACTTCATCGGGTAGACTGTCAAGCTGCTCTACAACATTGCTGAAGTCTTCTTCCTTTGCACTTGAATCCGTCAATGCAGGGTCGAGGACAAACCCAGGTGTGCTCTCAGACACCAAAGCAGGATCGTCGCCGAAGACTTCGTTAAACTTGCGATCGCCAACCTTGTTATACCACATCATGGCCTTTGTTTGTGTAGGCACTAGAGATTTGGCGTTGTCGGTAGAAGGCGCAAAGCTGGAGAACGCACGTCTGAAAAGAGCCTCTTCCTGTTTTTGCAGCTCAGCTTCCTCCTGCGCCTTCGTCTTCTGCACGGTTGGCATATTCTCGCTGCCGCTCAATGCCCGGTCCCTCTGCTTGCGCTTCTCGTGGGTGGTGTGAGAACCATTTGCGGGATCAACGCCTCCATAGCCGAGCCAGTCCGCAGTTGTCAGGCTTTGTGTCGTGTAGCCTCCTCGCTTGCTGCCTCGAGAAATAGAATCCTTAAATTCCCAGTTGAGTGTTGTATCTCTGACAGCAGAGCGTTTGTGACCTTTGGGAGGATGGATCGAGGGCAAAGAGTAAGGTGCCGGGAACGCCTCTTCGAAAGTCGGGCCACTCTTCGCGTTGTCTGCCTCGGTGGGCACGATCTGAGTTGCTGTCAGACCATTTGGCAGGCCGATTTCCTCTACCGGAAGTTCCAGCTTTATTTTGGGATCCTTGGTTTCCTCAGGACGCTGCATACTCGAGAACAGTTGTCTCGGATTGGGCGCATTGCCGAAGAGAGTAAGCACAGTGCCGACGTTTCCTCCTGCATTCTGTGATGCTGAAGCTGGAATAGTCCCGTTTGCAGCAATGCCAGATTCCTGCTTTACAATGCCATTCGTGCCCGCATGCGCCGGGCCGCGATTTGTCTCCCGATCGGCCAGTTCCTTGATCAGATACTCCAGCGCATTGACACGCTGTATACGCTTGAGATCTTCCACGGACACGCGACCAGCATTTGCGCCTTCCTCTTTCTCGGATAAGCGAATCGCCTTGACCAACTCTTTGCTCACGTGCGCGGCGTCACTCTTGAGCTGTGACAGAGAAGAATACGCGCCATCACGCAATTTGCTGATGATTGTTGTCTTTTTGTCATCACCAGAGGTCGACTGCCTTTGCTTTTTGTGTGCGGGTTCGGTGGAGTGAGTGTCGCTGAATGAGTGCTGAAGGAAGGATGGCTCGGTGTCTTGTCTGCAAGAAGGTCAGCATACGAAGTCGGAATGTGTTTCTTCACAGCACATACTCTTTGACAATGGCCAGAATGTCGCTTTGAGTTTGCGACAGGCGCACGGCATGGTCGGTGGAGGGTTCGCTGGGTTCGCGCTTTCGCTTGTTGGCGGCAGGGTCGGCGGCGGGCTCTTGGGCGACGACTGCTGGCGCAGGCTCGCCGTTGGCGGTGGAGGCCATGGTAGCGGGGGTTGCTTGCTTGCTTGGTTGGTTGCTTCGTCGCGCGTCTGGAGTGGGATTGAATTGAATGGGGGATCGGGGTTGGAGGACGCGCTTTCGTGTCAAGCCCGCGGTTGCTGGTTGGCTGCTGGCTGGAGAGGAAGCGAGCAAGCAAGCAAGCAAGCGAGTAAGCGGAAGCAGCAGCACAGCGGAGAGTCAAAGGCAACGCGCGCGGAGGTGCTGCCAGGCGGCGCAACAATTAATTCGGCGGCGAGGAAGTGATGCCGACGGTGATATAGACGTGAATTTGCGGTGGTGGTTTATTTGGATAATATTCAATAATTATTAGCGAGCGAGGGTTGATAATATGGTGATAGAGCGTCTTCTTCCTGTCTTCCGCATCTCGAAATGCAGAGCCAAAGTTAAGCTTCCGCACCTCGGCCAATCAGCATCCTCTGATCTCCATCTCTCACTCCCCGAAGCCCAAAAGTTGTCTGTCGATGCAGCAGCACAACCCAAGCCATCCATCTGACCTCAACTTCCTCTTGCGGCATTGCAACCAGCTGCAAGCAATTCATGCATGCCACATGGATCGCTGACGCCATTGGGCAATAGCCTCCGCTCCGTCCTGGCAGCTCTCCGGCCCAATGCACTCCATCGAGACAATGCCAGCACGCTGTTGAGGCCACTGCAATGCCCGGTCTCATACTCCACCACCACCTTGACCCGCCAACCGAAACTTCGAAGGACTCAAAATCGCCATATAATTGACACGAAGACGTGTCAACGTACTCAACATGAAGCAGCTGCACCTGCTGTCGAGGCTGTCGAGAGCTTGGAAGACCTGTTAGGAGAGACAACCCATGCGACACATCAAGCCACACCTGCCGTTGATACCACAGAAGCCACACCTGGACGTTCCACTTCACAAGCGCCTATACGGTTCATCGGACGCCGCCGAGAAAACAGACGGACCAAAGTGGATTATTTGGGCAATGAGTTGAGAGCCATTGGAAAGAGCGCGATTGCACCTCAAAAGCCACCAGAGTGGAAAAGAGAGAACCATTTTGCTCACAGAAGCCGGCATGCAAAGCGATCACACGCGGAGAACAAGAAAAGACACATTCACGATTATATCCCACCACTGGAGAGTTCTCGCACGCCAAACCTTACACGTATACTTGCAACTTATCTTCGCCATGTCGCAAACAATTCAAGGGAGTTGCGGGCGGAGTGGGTGGCTAGCGCTTCTTTCAGACTGTCGCCGAACGACAAACGATTCTTGGCTCGCATGAATTGTGGCCAGGCCGACGTTGAGGCCTGGGCAGCCATGGTTGCGGAACCTGATGCCTTCAAGGCAGCCAATCTTCTTCACAAGAGAGTCACCACTCACGGTACTCGATCGGTACCGCTTCCGATCATATCATATATCTTGCGACGGCCTTACATCACCGCAAACGCGCTTCGCATTTTCATTGAGCATGTTTGGGCTCTTACGGCCGATCTTAGCAGCTCTTCCTTCAAGAATCTCTCGCCGGATGCAGTGTTCGTCGTCTTTTCTCGACTTGCACGACACGCACGTCAGATTTGGCCAGATGCTCTTCCATCAGTTGCCGATTACCTCGTCCGCTTTCTGCCTGACACTAGGCCGAACAGGAACGGCGACGCTTCCCCAGCTGCCCAAACAGTAACATTCATGCTCAACAAAGCCATGTACCTGATATCGGAGCCGACTGCAGTCAATCCTTTCAAGAACATCCGTCTTCAAGAAACAGCCGTCATTCGCCTTCTCTCCGCCATGGCTGAGCATGACCCACCTTTGCAGATCACCCGAGAGGGATATCGTGCAGTTATTCGGTTGCAACTTGCGATGGGAAAGACTGAGAATGAGCAGCAGTGGGCAGCTTTGAAGGCACTTTCGTGGCCACCCTGGAAAGTGGATCGCACCCGTATGGACTCCGAAATAGGTCCAGAGCACGGCATTTCCCGAGCACGGGCCACGCTAAACAGGATGAAAGAAGCAGGCTATGCTCCTGGACCATGGGAGGAGATTGCAGGCATCTACACCGGTTGGGATGTCGATGGTACTCCCACTATCCAGACACGTGTTTTGTTACCGGTGCGGAACGCAGGGAAGCGAGTTAGGGATTACGAGATCGCTCAGCGTCACAATGCTTCACTTTGGGCTGCTAGGATTGAGACCACCCGAACGGCACAAGAAGCGTGGGCTTGCTATTTGGCTTTTGAAGATACGCAGCTCCCAGCCGATCAATCCGTGCTACTGGCCATTCTCAGAAAGCTTCACAGAGAAGATTCACGACTGCGCAAGCTGGAGACGAAAAATCAGGATGATTTACCAGAGCACACGGACTCGCAGCGTAGAATCTTTCCTGGAGATAGCCAAGAAGTGGAGCCGTTGCCGCCATCGACACACTTGTACACATATACAAGGACCAGCCCTCCGAGCGCGCATGAATTTTGTGTTCAAGTGCAAGACCACGGTATCCACCTGCGGGATGAGTGTTTGGCCTTTCTCATATACAACGCCGCCTCCTTCAAAGATGGCTTGGATTGCGTGAGAACTGCAGAGTTCCAGTACCCAGCTGTCGGCGGTGTTCATACTCTCGACGCACGACTGCCTGATGTTCTCTTCTTTGCCTATGTCAAGTTTCTCTGCAGGTTCTCCAATGTACCTGCGCTGGGGGGTTTTAAGAGACATTCTTTACTCTCGCCCTCGCTGGATAACTTAAGCTCACAACTGGTTCATGTCAGCTTCAACTTCCAGCACAACCTCATACAGGCGATATGGCTCTTGAAAGAACGAGGGCCTGTCTTCCTGCCTGTCTGGAACGCCGTGCTCGACGCCTTGGCCCGCGAGGAATCTTACAAGACGATGCATTTCACTGAAAGGCATGACACTGCCATGGACGCAAGAGATCCGCCAGACTTCAACTCGAACACCATTATTGCTTATCGCCTCACGCAACAAGTGCTACAACTGCTACGAGACCGAAACTTGGTACTGGATACATATGGCTTCCTTGCAGTTTGTCGCTCCACCGAGAACGTGGGCATCGCTTGCTGGGCCATCCTTGCTCAAGACTACGAGACCAACCAAGCAGCAACAGAGAGCTCCAACGCCTCAGACAACCCCGCCTCTAGATCAGCGCTCGACGTGCAGGAGCTCCTAGCAGTGCAGAGACCACGAGGACGACTGGAGCATTATTTCAGGCTCCTCGTCGGAAATAAGTCATTCAAAGAGCCCAACGAGACAACTAACACTCCGGACCCCTTCACCTCAGATGACCCCCCTGCTTCTTCGCCGCCGCTGCCGCCCTACCTCACGATCCCCGAACCCGCGCTCCTGCACGCCTACATCCGCGCCCTCGGCTGGCACGGCTCGCACGCCAGCATCCTCACCACGCTGAGATGGATGGCCAGGTACCAGAACGAGCTCGCAGAGACTTGCAAGCAAGCGCACAATGGCGCCAAGCTGATGCGCCGCACTATCGTCGCGACGAGAGTATTCCTCGAGCGCAGCTGGCTGCCCGCGAACTCGGGCGAGGATGGCGATCTCGCTGGGCGTAAGCACTACAAGTCTGAGGCGCTGAAGAGGCTGGAGTTAAAGGCTTTGGATGTGCAGATTGAGGAAGCGAGGGCGCTTGTGGATGGTGTGGAGGCTTGGGGTGGGTGGCCGACGGATGGGGATGTTGCGGTTTATTGTTGGGGTGAGAAGAGGTTTAAGGAGTTCAGGTAGGGGTGGGGATGTGTATGTATTGTATATATGTGTAGGATAGGGAGTCGTGATGTAAAGATATTGTACAGCATTTTGAGACATTCGCATTGGATGTAGAAGCACTTGAAGTCCGGATGTACACTGACGAGTTCCTCGTTTCATAGGAAGGTAGGGCGTATGAATCGTTTGCTAACTCCGTATCGATGTGAAGTAGTAGCGATGAAATGTATGAAATGCATAGCCACTTGGGTCCTCGATTGCCACCCTCGATTTCCTCGTTCATGAAAGTGTAGGGCATATGCATAGTTGTCGGTCGTTCACTAATGCTGTGAATTTGACGTACGCCACATCCGACATCAATGGCTGAACTCGTCCCAACTCCGGGGACTGTCCTCCTACGAAAGAATATGTGCAGTGCCAGGGAGGTCAGCCTTGGGCCTCAGGCGCTAGTTTTCGACGGCGAAGCACGAGGAGGGAGGCTGCTGCGGCTGAGCAGTGCCAACTCATTTGGAGCTCCGGAATAAGCACGCGCGCTCTGACAACACCTACATGTAGAGTTAAGGAAAGCTATGACGACTCGTGTCACCATGTCGTCGGCTTGAAGCGTTTGGCACGATGGACGAAAAGCCAGGAAGCCCGATTAGTGACATCTCACGCACGACGCGAGTCGCCTTTCATGACCCTGCCACGCAAATCAGGCTGCTTCATCTCGACCCCAGCTCCACCGACGACAATATCTCTGCTACTCTTGATGTGTGGGATAAGGACTCCGCGCCCTCATACTACGCCATCTCCTACGTCTGTGGCACATCCCCGGCGCAAAATGTGATCACGGTCAATGATCAAGCGATTCTCGTGCGCGACAAATGCTTTGAGGCCGTGCAACAAACAAATCTCCACTTTCCCGGGTCTTACGTGTGGGTGGATGCGATCTGCATCAATAAGAATGACTTGGCTGAGAAGTCGGCTCAGGTTGCTATTATGGGCGACATCTACGTTAAGACATCATTTGTTCTGGCGTGCATCGGACCTACGGATCCTTTCATTTAGTCTATCCGAGCACTGGACGGACGGGCGTTAGTCCAGAACTCTACAGAGGACGAGGACTACGAGGTTGAGAGGTCGACGATGACCGTAAAGTGGTATCCCGATGGACTCGAATGTCCGGAGACTC
>Ga0265797_10003729_pt1 | contig 24139 bp, 31 predicted proteins | sample P2T30metagenome_FD_192433 | JGI IMG/M metagenome (GOLD analysis project Ga0265797, IMG submission 192433) | Plant litter microbial communities from East Loma Ridge, Irvine, California - P2 T30 | ecosystem: Environmental > Terrestrial > Plant litter > Unclassified | place: USA: California... | reverse complement strand
GAGGCCGAAGTCGTTGCTCCAATGCGAATAAGTCTGCTTTGTGAAGGTGCGGTTGATGATTCTCGTTTGCTTCGTGCCGGTTTGATTTCCGTCCGTGGAGCTGAATCCGGCAGCCGTCGGCTGGGTGGTATTCCTGGTCGCTCTGTCGAATTGGTAGTCGATCCTGACGAGGACGATCTCTTCAATCTTGAAGCAGAAGCGATCGATGAAAGGGCTACGGGCGGAGCGACCGTCTTGGTCCTTTGCCGGTAAGATATTCCACTCAAGGAGCCCTTCTGCTTCTTGAAGAACTCGATAGCACAGCAAGGCTTTTGTGTTGGCAAAGCTTATCTTGAACTCGTTGCGACCATCCTCTTCGGTCTCGATCTCAAGCCATTGTGCTTCGCTTTCCGGGCCCACATCATGTTTGCGTCCGATGGGGCGGAACTGCAAGATGTCTAATCCTGAGCAGGGATCTTCGACGACCATGTTTGACTGTCCATATTGTAGCTTGAACTTGCTGGAATCGTCATTGGATACCAATTGCCAATAGTGGTCGAGGTTGCCTGCAGCTTTGCCATAGCTGATCGAGCGGAATCCGCAGTAAAGTGGTGGCCGAGACACTTTCCAGACGTGTTTTTCGTCAAGCGTCGTGAGCTGGAAGCGGAGACATGGAGGTGGAAGGAATGAAAAGGTTCCAGGCGAGGTGTCTTGACTCATGGTGGCAGAGATTTGAGATGCGGTGAGGGAGTGGATTGAGCAGGCTCGCGGCGTGCACGTATTATATGCTTTGTCTGTTGATTTGATGGATCAAGTCACTGGTAACTACCTCTTGGTCGCACGATACGAATTATGCCTGGGTGGTCTGACCGGTGAGATTCACATGCAGTCTTGACGCCACACTTTTTTTGGTTTAGTGTGAATGTTGGTATGAGATTGTGTAACATACCACTGAAGTGTCAGAGGCCCAGGTCGTCCTCTTTCTACACCGGTTCCAAGGGAGTGACGTAGAACGTCAATTCTACATGCGTGGACGCCTTGGTTCGTGGTATCCATCTTCGTAAGGAGGTGTGTATGTTTCATGGTCGTCAGAGGTATGAGTGCTGGTACTGAAAATTACAACTTCCGGTATGGTTAGGTATGCTACTGACATGGCTTGAGCTGCGCCCGTGCCATCCTGAGGCTGTGTTGTGTCTATTTTGCTCGAGAGGTTGTCGGGGCTAGTGGATGACAATTTTCGACGCAGGGAACTACATGACACCATGCAGGTGCAGGTATACATGTACCTGCCACTTGCTACACGAGCTCGGTGTATCTCTCCCGGACTTCACACATTCGATGCACTGTATTCCATCAGCTGCATAGTGGAAGTCCCGTTCACGTCGTTTCCGGCCACGGTTCAACACTATGTCAGCAATTGTTGGTTGCCGTTGGTGTCTTTTCCCAATCAAGCCACTCTCCTGGTCGGCTGAGCATTCTGTTCATGTCACGCCATGTATGTCTCCGTCTGCACATCTGCGCCTTGCGAGCAATCTTCATGATGTGTGTTCGAGCTTGGGGTCATCGCAGCACCGCCATCTCCTTACTTGGCGACAATGTCTGCCACGCTCGGTACGTGACTGACTTGTACGTCCATGGGCATTAGCAACATTTCAAGGCTGCCTTCCCGATCATCAGGCGGCGATACTCTGTTGTGCACGCCTGCACGACTTGACTCCTCTCATCCTGCCTCATGACGGACTCGTCCTGGATCGTGCTAAGCTGGAACACCGGCCAACAAAGGACCCATCTTCCTTGGTAGATACGGCCTGAGCAGGACTCTCTCAGGTGCCCGGGCAGAATGCAAACTTCACAGATTCCAGTCACTGGTCTGCATCAGCGGTATACTGGCAGAACCCAGCCCTTCGAATTCACCATACCCCCAGCCCTGCCCAAGACTACTCGTATCGTCTCCTAGCCAAGGACCGAGACAGTTCCAGAAATCATTGGGATCCGAAAAAGTACCCCCTCCGCTGAGGCCACTCCCCTGATCGAAAGCAGAGCCGGGGATTTGAGCAGTAAGGTCATGCCATGCCGAATTCATCTCCGCTTGCTCGTCAATGTCCCGCGAGGCATCATCGAGCTGCGTTCCCGAGCTTGCTACCGCCATCGTAACACCGTCGTTTGCTTTCGTGGTGGAGACACCTGCCGCGCTTACGATGTTCGTACCTCCTCCACCCACGATCTCGTCGTCGCGCTCAACCGTGAGACTCACCATCCGCTCGAAAGCATCGCGAACTTTCCGCGCAGCCGGCCAGCGCTCGGAGATGATATAGAGAACAGTCGTGCAAGCTCGGATATTGCTGCTGAACGCAGGCGTGAAGATAGCTCTGTCGGATGCGAGGAAGCAGAAGACGAGGGTGAGGCCGGCGACGAACGTGGCGTGTAGGGCTATGAGGGAGTAGGAGAGGATGTTCTGGTGATCGTGGAGCCTCTTGTATAGTTGGACGACTTGGCCGGCGGAGGAGACGCAGAGTTGGAAGTCCGGGTGTGTTGGGCCTAGACTGGTTAGGTTCGGGAGGAGCAGGAGGAGCAGGACCCGGTGGTAGTGTAGGACGTGGTAGTGACGGGACATGTAGGAGTTTGGCGAAGGGGCTCCTTCATCAGTGGTGCTTGGGATAACGGCTGAGATCTCGTCTTTCCAGTTGTCGAGTAGTTGTCGAAGCCGGACCATTTTGTGCGGCAGGATCTCTTTCCCTGGACGATCGACTCGGTGAATACTCGAGTATATCTTCGATTCAAGCTTAGCGAGGCGGACGATATGTATGAAAGCAGATATGGGTATTGCGCCGGAGCTCTGCTGTAACGCATTTTGCATAGCTGTCTCGTCTTCGATATCTTCTGGGACGTTTGCTGGAAGATCAACTTCGATATCTCGATCGGATACGCATACAGGGAGACCGAGAGTCCGAGCAATGGATCGCTCCAGCATATACATTGTCCAGAAACTCCGCTTGCGACGCTGATCCACAACATTGGAGCCTCTAAACTTACGATGGAGGCCCATCACTAGCGCATGTCTCATCGTAGTACCGATCATGGACCATATACCAGGCCTAGATGGTGAGCGAAGCTGGAAGATGCAGAGCAGCAGCATGCCCTCTAGACCTTCGAGGCTACGACTCTCGAACAGGCATTCGACGTCTTCGATTGCTGCCGCATAATACGCCTGAGCAGAAGACGGCCTGTCAATCAGAGCACTTGTCTGGTAATTTCACGCACCAACTCACCTCGGGGTCGCAGTGAAAGCCAGTTTGGGAAAGCTGCATGTACCGGGCGCCGATGGCATAGAGAAGGTGGAGAACGAAGAAGTCCACCCTACTGTGGATGAAACTATCCTTGATCGGTCGAGCAGACGAAGACAGTGCCTGGCATGAGCGATGTAGATCGAAGATGCGTCTCGGCGACAAGAATGCGTGCTTTGGATGGACTTTACGTAGGTATGTATCCACACAGTGGAGACCCATGGTGCTGTCCGGAGACTTGGGCTGCGTGGGATCCGGATCGGTTCTGTTTGTGCGCTGTCCTGTTGAGATGCTCGACGGTCCGATCGCCGCCTGGAGAGTCCTGGCCAGAGGAAAGCCGCTCGAGGTCCCGAGATACGAAGTGGAAGAAAGCATGTCAAAGGCCGCATCAGTTTCCCTGTTGTCATCGAGAGTAATTGTCGTAGTCGTCGCAGGAGTGAGACCTGTGGCCGCGGAACTATCGATGGCCGGCGAGGGATTCTGATGATGCTGTCGGGATTGCCGTAGCTGATGCTCCAGGTCTACGACACGCTTCTCTAGCATCTCGACGTGTTCGTCGCGATACACACGATTTTCATAATGGCAAGTCTCTCCCGCCGCAGAGCAGGCTGCACAGGCGGGGAAGTCGTTGTCGCATCGTTGTTTGCGGTGTTTGCATCGCGTGCATGCAGTGGCATTACGCGCTCGTTTGCCGGGTCTTTCGTTTTGCATTGGAGTCGTGAGCACCGGATTGCAGCAGAGCTAATTCGATAACCAGAAGAGAAGCTAGTGACTTGTCGAATCTTGCCCGCAGCGATGAACGGCTGCTGATATCTAGGCCATGTCGTTGAAAGGTTGAGAATCGTAGGGGACGCCGCCGTACGAAGGGATGCTCCGCAGTCTCGGCACTGCCGGTATCGGATCGGAACAGCCGAAGGGACATAACCGAAAGATCAAAACTCTATTCTTCCTTCCTTCAGCACAGGTAGACATCTCTAATTACACAAATCTATCTCCGGCATGATGTATCGACGACAAAAATGCCGCATCAAAGGCAGTACATTCTCTGCATCGCCCAGTGCCCACGCTGCATCACTCGCTTGGGCAGTCATGGACTTGCCCAGAATAGGCGACACTTGATCCAAGAACTTCGTCTCCAATTGTTCGTCAGTCATAGGGACCTCGGCGGATCCGACAGCATGGATGACATGTCTTTTCAGAGTTCCGTGTTGGTGTACGAGGCTCAGATGCGCTTCGTCCGCGTTGATGGATGCATCGGCCAGGATGTTGACTCTGTCGCGCAATCCCGTCACTTCCAGATTGGTCACCACTGCATCTTCATACTGCGCCGGGCCCGCCTTGCCGTAAAGCAGCCCAACCGCGCACCCGTGATACACCGAAAACTTGGCCCCCAGGCCATCTCGAGGATACCTCTTACTCGTCAGCTCGACGACCAGAGGGTGAACCCGCAGCGATACTTCCTTGATCGCTTCAGGATCGATTCCGCGCCGGACCAGCTCCTCGTGAGATTGGATCGCCGCATCGATCGCCGGGTGACAGACGATTCCACACGGGAACGGTTTAAAGGAATTGACTTCGATCTCCCATGATTGACCCAGGCTCCCGACAAACAGATCCAGCCCTGCTGCCCCGGCTCCACCACCAGCAACGACATTCGCCCATCCTCTCTTCGCCTCGAGCGCTTGATGAGAGCTCGTATAACCCTGTCGTGCTAACAGCGCCGCAACAATCCCGTTTGCTGCCGCCTGGCCAGGATGGAAAGATTTGGTATCGCTCCCGAACATCTCTCGAAGGCCGGTGACGTTGACGGCAGCGATGCCAATCGCATGCATCATTTCGCTCTCGGACAAGTGCATCAGCTTTCCGACTCCCACGGCGGCGCCGATTACACCAGTCGTCCCAGTAATGTGCCATCCGATGTCGTAGTGTTCCGGCCAAACTGCCAGCCCAAGTTTACAGCTCGCCTCGATACCAGCTGCGAGAGCTGTCAAAAGCTCCTCGCCTCGCAGAGGGGTGCCTTGGAGCTCGGCGTAAGCTAGCAAAGCAGATGCGACTGGGGCAGTCGGGTGGATGATTGTAGCGAGATGAGTATCGTCGTAGTCGTGCACGTGTGAGGCTATGCCGTTTAGGAGAGCAGCATGCTGTGCATCGGTTTTGAGAGCGCTGCCGAGCAGGCAAGAAGTTGAGTTGCCGAAGAGTGGTGCAAGGGCGGCGTGGGCTTTCTTTACGGTCGGATGGTTGGAACCACCGATGGTGCAGCCAATGTAGTTGTAAAGGGATCGTAATGTCGCTTTGCGTGCAGATGGTGGGATCTCTGTGAGGTTGACTGCCCATTGTGCAAGAGCTTTAGTCGCCATGGCCGCTAGGGGATTCTGCTGGCTGATGGTGCTGAGGGCTGGCTGTTTGAAGTGAAACTTTCAAGACTTTGTTGAGAATGGTAAAGTGAAGAAGATTGGAGGTGAGAAGAGAAACAGCTGCCTTCAACAGCATATATGTGTTGGCAAGGCGGGCGTGTGGTTGGCAACAGCACAATCGGAGCAACCGCATCGGCAGTGCCGTTTGATCTGATCCTTCGGACGATTCCGATGGCTCGCGCTCTACCTTCTTGAGCATCGAAACATTTTCTTCGAAGCCTATAGAGTAGGCTCCGAGGCTATTGAAACTCAGCTGTTCCTACTCACGGTCGTGATACCGTAAGGTATCAATCGATTGGGGCGAACCCTACCGGTAGTCCCGATTGACAGTAGGAGCATCCCGATGACAAACGACCATGGCGAATTGGCCATTGCGAAGACACGAGCAGAAACTCGGAGTATAAGATATCTGCCTCAGCATTCGCCCAGCGTATAGATCTTGCCAAAAAGTCATCCACCATCATCAGCAATGCAAGACTCACCAAGATATTTCTTCAACCTCCGGGGCCCAGCCCTTCTCTCCGCTCAGACATGGGCAGCCATCTTACCAGCTTACATCCTCTTCGGCTGGAATAATGCAGTCGCTGGTCCTCTACTGGACCTTCCATCATGGGTCCAAACGTTCCCGGATATCGATACGGTCAATACCACAGGCCATGTGAAAGAGCACAATGCCAAGTTGCAGGGGACTGTGGTGGCGATTTACACTCTGGGTGCCTTCTTCGGCGCTTGCTCGTGTATATACACTGGCGACAGGCTGGGTCGAATCCGGACAATCCAGCTTGGAGCCATGGTCGACATCCTAGGGACTGCGCTACAAGCTTCGTCATTCTCGCTGCCACAGCTTGTCGTCGGCCGGTTCGTGACCGGGATCGGCTTTGGAGCTCTCTCTGCCACAGCACCCAATTGGCAAAGCGAGTGCTCTCAGTCAAGCCACCGCGGCGCAGCTGTTGTCCTGGAGAGTCTTTTCATCAGTGCAGGGCTCGCACTATCGGCGTGGTTCAATCTAGGAATGAGTTTCACAACCGGATCCGTCAGCTGGCGGCTGCCGTTGGCCATGTCTGCACTCTGGGCGCTTGTAGTGCTTTTGATCGTTCCCAGGTTTCCAGAGTCTCCGAGGTGGTTGATACTCAAGGGTCGCGTATCCGAAGCCACGGAGGTATTGGCAGCGTTGGAAGGCACCGACCCGGATTCCTCGCTCATCCAGATGAGCGTATTGCAGATCTCCGAATCGATCGAATTGTCAGGGCAAGGCCGCTTTGCCGATGTGTTCAAGAACGGAGAGCTACGTCTGTTCAATCGAACGTGTCTGGCGTGCGCTGGCCAGATGTTCCAGCAGCTCACTGGGATCAATGCGATCGCATTCTACCAAGTAAGGGCTCAACCTGTTGAATCTCACTGTGTATGAACTGATGATGAATACAAGAGCTAACTAGTCACGCTTTGTTCGACACCAGACGACGATCTTCAAACAATACCTCGGCCTCTCAGGAACCATAGCTCGGGTCTTGACAGCGTCTCTATTCACCTTCCAGACCTGCTGTTCACCTATTGGTGTCCTCACAGTCGACCGCTTTGGGCGAAGGAAGCTGATGATGATCTCCGCCATCGGCATGGGAACTTGCATGGCCATCGTCGCCGGAGCAGCATCGCAAGCCCCAAATGCCTCCTGCGTCTCCGTGGCGAGCGCCTTCTTGTTCCTCTTCAGCCTTTTCTTCCCGGTCGGCTTCCTTGGTTTGACTTTTCTGTATGCCAGTGAGATCAGTCCGCTCATGGTACGAGTGCCGATCACGGCAATGAGCACCGGAAGTGCCTGGGTCTTCAAGTACGTAAAGCACTGCATCGCGTGTTCAGGGATGCATGCATGGTACTGACTGTCTTGACAGTTTTCTGGTGGCCGAGATCACGCCGATTGCCTTCTCGACCATCGGATGGCGATACTTCGTGGTGTACGCCTGCACGAACTTCCTCCTCATCTTGCCACGTAAGAACATACCCTTCGCGCATCTTTGCCGAGAATCATCGTCTGACCTGGATCTGCAGTTGTCTACCTCTTCTTCCCCGAGACCAGCAACCTTCAGCTCGAGGAGGTCGACCAGATCTTCAGAGAGAGCAAGAGCATCTTCCATCCAGTTAAAATCGCGAACGGATTGCCGAAGGAGGCGCTTAGAGTGAGAGGTGGCGACTCTTTGAAACTTTCGGATATGACCGTGGAACACATAGAGTAACGGAAGCCTGCGTCAGGTTGATCGCATCTGCGCTTGATGTATTCTTAGGTATCGTCCGTAGAGTCTCAAGTATGTACAAGTTCTGGAAGCAATTCAAAGACGAAGGAATTCGTTATGAACGAACGAGGCTCCGCATTCATAATCACAACGCCGGTCGATCAATATCAGGGTGGGTGACAACCATCATCTGGCGTTCAATTGACGAAAACAAATACTCGAGATCATTTCAAAATGTCCTCTTCTCGAAGTTCAACCAACTCGTGACATAGGCATAAGAGACATTATGATTCAAAACTGTCTGCTCTCTCTATAAGGCATGGACTGCGACTCAATCCAACACCCCATCCGGCAAGAAAACAACATAATCCACCGGCGCAGGCTCATTCCCATCCGGGTGGCCCACGATCTTCAACTCCTGGCCCTTCTCGACCTGCACGCCTCCAAAAGTGACGCGCGCGGCAGCCTGGCCGTCGATGTAGAAGGTCGGGGCCTTGCCGAGGATGTACTCGAGGTCGCCGTGCCACGTCCCTACCTGCGAGTCATCGAGCCACAGTTCCCAGGTCGCGTTGCCGATGGCCTGGTCGTAGTAAACTACCGCAACATCATAGATGCCGCTGTCGAAGGGGACGGTGGCGGACGCTGTGCCGGTTGTGCTGTTGTCCGAGGTAACGATGGCCCAGGTTGAGGAGGCGGAGTAGAAGGGGTTGACTTGGTAGCGTTCGTAGCCGTCTAGTGTCATGTCTTCGGCTTCGAGGCGCCAGGGGTGGTGGTCGACGCGCGCTGGGTCGTGTGTGTCGGCGATCTGGCTGCGGTTGAAGTACAGGTCGACAATGCTGTCACGCCAGACGAGAGAGTGGCCAGCTTGGTAGTCCAGGCGGAAGGCGACGTGCTCGTAACGCTCGGTGTCGATCTTGTCGGCCAGAGTCGACCATTGGGTGGGGAAGGTTTGGGCCATGGCTGCTCCGTCGTAGTGGGCGTCGTAGAAGTGTTGGATCACTGTTTTGCCGGATTTGAGGACGTAATCGTATGGGACGTGGTGGAACCACAGGAGGAGGTTGTCCGGCACAGTGTCGATGCTGTCGTACATTGCGGTGACTTGAGGCGGGTATTGGCCAGCGAAGCCTGTGCCGTTCCATGTGGTGCGGTCCATGCCCACGCCATTCTCGTCAGTGCGAGTCCACTGGCCCCAAGGGTTGCCGTCTTGCGACAAGGGGTCCGGTCCGTAGTGACCGTTCAAGATGTTGGTCAAAGTCTGGATGCCGAGGTTGCCGGTGTAGTTCTCGTACATGGGCCAGGACACCATAGACATGTGGTTGATCGTGTCAATGACCTCCTGATCGTGGCTGAAAGTCAGACGAGTCCAGGCGTCGAGGATCTCCGAAGGATTGTTGTGGGGGTTCCATGCCAGCTTGCCGAAAGCGTAGAGGTTGCTCATCGCCAAGTGAGAGCCGAGCCATGTCGAGTTCATGCCTACGTTGGCTACACCTGCGTAGCCTCCCCTGTTGGTACCGAATCGTCTGCCACCCAAGATGTCGTAGAGCGGGGACGATGTGTTGTCAACGCGAAGATCGAAATCGAGAATCTCTTTCCAGTATGGTGCTAAGTAGACCAAGTGAGCCTGCTGACCGAGATACTCCTGCGTGATCTGCAGCTCATTGACCGAGGGCGTCTGTCTAAGGTGCGTGAACAGTGGCGAGACTGGCTCGCGGACTTGGAAGTCGATGGGACCGTGTTTGATCTGTACCACAACGTTGTGGTCGAACTCGGTGTCAAGACCCTCGAAGAAATCGACGGCGGCGTTTGCACGATCGGCGTACCAGTCCGTCTCGTTCAGCGTTAGGTGGTCGTACACAAAGGCTCTGAAGAAGATGGTGCCGTCGTGAGGCGCCAGAGCACGAGCGAACTAGAGGCTGAAAGTCAGCGGGCTGTCTGGGGTATGTAGAGATATCATCGATCTGCACTTACCATGTTTGCTCCCTCAGCTAGAGTCCTGTTGTAAGTGATAGGACCTGGCTGGCCCTCAGAGTTCGCTTTGACAAGGTATCCAGCAAAGTCGGGAATCTTCTCGTAGATGACATCGGTGACGTTGTTCCACCAACCTTGCACCTTCTCGTCGAGCGGGTCAAAGGTGTCGAGAGTATCGAAAGAGCCGGCGAGAGTCTGAGCTTGAGGGGATGCAAAGTACATGGACATAGCAAGTCGCACGCCGTAGGGCCGGAAGGCATCGGCGATCCTTGCAACGCCATCAAGGTTAGTGTTGTTGAGGATAGTCTCGTTGGCATTGACGTTGTTGATCACGACGGCGTTGATGCCGATGGAAGACAAGATGCGAGCGTACTGGGCGGCGCGCGTCAGATCATCCCTCACGACACCGTCCCAGAAGAAGATGCTATCTCCTCCGTATCCACGCTCCACGGACCCATGTGTCCCTCCGTCTCTGAGATTATCCCATTGGTTGATCCAGCGCACGGGAGCGTCAGGGTTTGAAGCAAAAGCGACTTCGGTGATGTTTCCTTGACCCAGCATGCTGAGGTACTCAAAGGCACCGTAGATGGCTCCACGCTCGTTCTGTCCAAGAATGAGAACCTGATCTCCGGTAGTGTCAAGGTAAAAGCCATCTTCAGTGAGTTCCGGGATGTGATCGCAGTTTCCTCCGGATTGGGAGTAGGCGTCCACAGTGCCGACAATGAGATCCGCCGAATCATCACCAGCCTCATGCTTGACCTTGCAGTCGCTGCCAAACATGCTGCTGATGCCGTTTCGCAACTCCTCGCCGGCGGTGTAGACTGGGCTGACCTCCGAGCTGTTCAAGGCGTGGACAGACGACGGGATCGAGCCATGATATTGCTCGGCATTGGGGATCGGGGCATAGCGGAGCCAGGCGTTCAATCCATCTTCTGCGGCCGCGAGGCCCAGAGGGAGTAGTAGGAGTGCCGCTAACATGATTGTTGTCTAGGAGCTGGCGGGTACTGCCAGGACATGGTGCACTGGGGCCGACTGAGTATGTTATATTATTCCAATGTCCGGATAGTCAAGAGTTTCTCCGGCGCTATAGAGTCGTAGACGAGACCGGCGAAGACTCTAGCGCGTGGAAACATCGTGGCGGCGTGCATGGCATGCATGGATGTACAGTGTTAGTAGGTAGGCACTGGTGGTGGAAAAGTGGTTGCATTACGTCGTGGTCGCATTCAGGCTATATGCGAACGCGGGGGTGGTGGTCTTGGGGAAGGCTGGAAGTCATTTAACTTTGTGCGGGGATTATTGAGGCGAGGATGATAGCATTTATTTCTCTTCTTCCAAGCCATCGGCTTTTGAAAAGATACGTACAAAACGTGGACGACTGTCTTGCTGGTGGAAAGCTCGTATTGAGATGCCTAAAGACTTCAGTGGAAGCCTATTATCCGTCTCGTGAGCCGACCACGAGAGATGAGATGATACTTTCCTTCAGCCGGCAAGGGACAGTGAGAAGTATCGTCGAGGGCTTTCAGTCATTTCCCATGAATGACAAGCCATTCTTCACTCAATCACCATTCAGCCCCATAACCTTCCCTTCAATCCAGCCATCTGATACCCAAACAAGACTCCCCACTGTTCCCTGACCGCTCCAGTTGCACTAACACCCACGCCCTTACCAGCGAACTCTTCCTTACGCTCTGCAATCTCCATGAAAGCAGCGCCTAGGTCGGCATAGTTGACACCAGCAGACGCAACACCAGTGTCGCCCGGAGCGAGCAAGCGATGACCCGTACGCACCACGCCCTCGGCGTCGAACAGCGCCGGGGCGTCAACAAAGATATACTCCAACAAGCCAGCCGCCGAATCTTCATAGATCTTAGTTGCTTTCTCAAGGTCTGAGTAGACGTGGTAGAGGACAAACCACAGCCATCGATGGACGAGAGCTGGCATGTGGCCGCTGAGATCCGGGTTCAGCGGAGCAGCTCGGATTATGATGGCGGTGGGTTTGATGTAATCGCTTCGCTGTTCGGCCTTCAAGCCCGCAAGAGCAGTTAACACTGCGTGGGCGATGTCCTGGGAGACTCTGTTGCCGGGTTTGGCGTCGTTTGTCGCGATGCAACTGTGGATGACTTCTGCTCCCCGTAGGCAAGACTGGAGGGCTTGGTTGTCGTCCAGTGGCGCTTCCACTATGGTGATTCGAGGCGAGGACGTCGCCTCCAGGTCGGGGAAGATTTTGGTCAGCTTCGCTTTGGAGCGGACGAAGATATTGAGGCTGATGTCTTTCGGCGGCGACTCAAGGTAGCACCGAAGGACGGCAGAGCCTGTTGCTCCTGTGGCACCGAGGAGGGCATGTGTTGGCATTGTGGGTGTGTATGGATTCTGCGAAGACTTCGAGAGATACTGAAGACAACATTGTTAGTTGAATCATGGAAGCGGTGTCTTATAGTATATGATGGTTGAGATGGACGGAAGATGCAATGAAAGACTCTCCGAGAGGGAATCAGGTGTGCCAGGGAAGTCTTTGATCTGCAACTTCCGCATTGGCCAGTGCCTCTCTCTGACGACAGCAACGGGCATACCATGTCATGAAACCCCGAACAAAACAGTCTTTGCGCGGATGACTTCTGTACCGCCATCCGAACGTCAACCCCAACCCTAACCCTATTATCGCATTGGATCTCGTCAATATCAGAGCCCAGTGGCCTCAATGTAAAGTGTGCATGTCCATTAGCCAGGGCCTGGTACCGTAGACAGACTCGATTGCGAATTGAAGTTTTGATGACGAAATGCCAGACTTTGTTGCTTTTCTTTCCATTGATGACCCGAAGAAGTCCACACCGCGGACTAGTTTCTTCCCGAGACCCGGGTCGGTATGTTGAATGACATTCAACAGGTATCTTCGAACAACACTCCAAGTGCTCACGGCTTGAAATGGACTGGCAAGTCCACTGATCCAGGTATCTGTGTCATCCAGTCCGCGAGAGCATGATTAGCGTCTGTCCGGTATCCGCATCGTGGAAGTCTCCGGGATTTTCCATCTCGGAACGTCCCCGATTTCCGAGCTCTCGGGGACGAACCGAGCAAGATGAAGCCTCGAGTCGGAGTACCTCGACCAGGTATTAAAACACGAATGTCTGTAGTCGTTTGAGAAGAGTCCTTGCAATCAAGCTCGCAACCACCACACTCTCAAATCCCACAGCCAACATAAGAGTCCATCTTTCCCCAATTCACATCATGCCGATCCTCCAACTCCCCGGCGTAGGCCTCCGCTACGAAACAGCCGGCTCCGGACCCCTACTGCTCTGCATCATGGGCGCCCAAGGCAATGGCTCAGCCTGGGAGCCCTTGTCCAAAGGACTCTCATCAAGGTACACAGTCGCCTACTACGACCGTCGCGGCTTCTCCAACAGCACCATCACCGGCGAGCAAAACTACGCCGACCGCCTCGCCACCGACGCCGACGATGCCGCCGCGCTCATCGCACACCTCAGCCCAGACGCCCCCGCCACAGTACTCGGAAACTCTTCCGGAGCAATCGTGGCACTCAACCTGCTACTCAAGCACCCCGCGAGAGTGCAGAAGCTGGTCTGCCACGAACCACCCGCGTTCGGCGCCCTCCCAGCACCCCAACAAGCCTTCGGCGAGAATGTCGTCAACCACATCTACGACGTGTACAGGAAATCAGGTCCTATCGCCGCAATGGAAGCTTTCACCGGCGGGCTCGCCACTGGCAAAGAGGGCGAGTTGATGCGGTCGACGATGCACCCCAGCACCTCGCACGAAGTGCGAGCGAATGCTCAGTTCTGGTTCGAATTTGAGCTGCGGCAGTATCCCACATCCAAGGTCGACATTGAGGGCCTTGTGGCGCTGAAAGACAAGTTTGTGCCAGCGGCGGGTGTGGATTCTGGGAACGAAGTGGGAGTTGCACCGATTGCGTGTATCGCGGGTGCGCTTGGAAAGGAGATCATGAGAGTGCCTGGCGGGCATTTGGGATTTATTACGGATCCTGAGGCTTGGGCGAAGGACTTCCTTGAAGGCATCGGCAGGTACTAGACAGGTATCCCAATGTATTTAAAAGCCAAATATGGGTGTCGTTTTTTTATCAAGAGACCTGTATGTCGTCCAACCAAGAAGGATCCAGGAATTGCTGTTCAAGCATCTGGCCAAAGTCGAAATTATCCCAGGCGTCGTTTGTGTAGATGGCGCTGTCCGGGGTGATATAGTCTTCTTGTGTTTGGGCGGTAGTCTTTGCTCCATCATGAGTGAAGTGATCTTCGCTCGACCTAGTGCTAGCGGTAATATCGTGGTTGCCTTCGTTCGGATTAGTGGTTATCGGGCATTATCGAACATTGATGTAGACTCACGACTCGAATTGTCTTTGAAAAGCAGATTCTGCAAGAAGCTCAGCAGAGACTCTAGTTGTGTGACAAGCGTGTTCCGCAGATTCGTCGAGCGGAGGATGTCAACACAAATATTTCTAAATGCACGGAAGCGCGTTTGCAGCTCAGCTTCTTGCAAGATCCGGAGGCGCACCACAGCTGAAAAGGTCGTCGCTGCCGTGAACGTTACTGGCAACCGTCAGCATAATGCCAGGGATGGACTAGAGACGTGTAAGTTGTGATTACGGTAGATCGCATGCCAGTCGGCTAGGCGACGAGGCGAGCCTTCGTCCTGGCGAAGGCTGAGTACAAGCAGTTCCGATGACCGCAAGCACAAGCTGCAACACTCCTTCAGAACCGTTGACCCGAGGTCGAGGGACCCTCGAGATTCTTGGTTGCCAGAAATCAGTGTCAGTGGGCGTAAGAGCACTATCCGGGCGTACAGAAATCTTGTCATGGTTAGCACGTGTGCTTGCGTGGAAGTCACGAGAGATGAACTTCGGAGAGGGGTAGATGACCAACCTCGTCACCAATGCTTGCTCATGTATGCTGAAGTTACAAGCCAGGTTGATATTTGGCGGGTTCGCGATAAAGCAACCCAGGCGGTCCGGCATCAAGGCTAAGCACTGATCGAGCTGATGATTCAGCTTCAAGCTCTTACCAAGCAGCTCGGCGTCTTGCGATTTGGATCTGTCGGAAAATTGATGTTGAGAATTCATGTAGACCGTCTCCAGTATTTCATAAAAGACGTTCAGAAGCTTGACAGACAGGCAGAACATCGAGGCCCCAGGGATACGTTCTTTGGAAACAATGCCGCCAACATCGACGATAGTGTAATCGCGATCAACATCTGATGGTAGTCGTACATCCGACGCTCGGGATATCATGGGCGGTCGACCGTATATCGAAGCGAGTAGTCTAGAGATTGTCAATTTAGCACCCCGGCGACAGCCATCCATGCACGACGCCATGGGCTTACCTGTCCATCACAGCACATGAATACCAAACCCTGCGTTTCATCTCCACTTCTACACTATCAGACTGTGCATGGCCGGACGGATCCTTGTGTAGGCCCAGGTCCTGTGCGAGTCTGATAGCCATGCCCACAACGTTCCAACAGCGGGAAGCGTGTGGCGTAGTCTGTAGATATAGACCAGTGACAAGTTGAAGTCTGACCGTCGACAAAGAGGAGTAATCACAGACGTCGAAGTTTGCGAGTGCTCTGGATCTTTGGTAATATTCGTCACCAGTGGACTCACGATCTTCATCTGCAATTAGCTCACTGAACAGAGATCCAAGCGCAAAGCAGACGTTGAGTGTCGAAAGGAAAACACCATCTTCGAATCTTTCGTGAGGGCCACTCGGTCTTGCGGGCGGACTTGACACCCATAAACTCTCGTATCGTCTCTGGAAAGCAAGCTTGTGGAAAATGGGCAGAAAGTCGTGCGCGAAAGTGAAGTAAGAGTGCAACAAGCTATCCGCCACAGATCGACGGGGTAGCATCATAGAGGTTTCAGCTCGCTTCCAGAGTTCCTTCGGAGCAAATGGGAGCGAGTAAGTATTCTGATCCCCCTGCAATGGAATCGACCAGCTGCTGTCAAGGCTGCGAAGGAATCCATCATTAGACGAGCACAAAGCTGCAGGTCCGTCGGTCTTGGAAGATCTATGTGGCTGTGAAAGGCGTTGTCTTGTGATCGCGTTGGCGTCTCCAGCGGCCTGTTGAAGGCCATGCGAAAGAGGCTCGCTTTGGCTGCCTGGTGGAACGCTGGGCATGGAAGCATTATGCCTATCTTGATCAAACGAAGCTCTCATTTCCGTAGTGATTGGCGAAGGCTCAGCAGCGTCAACTGGTGCTCGGTCGGATCGTCCGCGTGCTTGAGCTTCTAGCCGTTCAAGCCGACTCTCTACATCCCGTACGTGTCTACACTACAACATCAGAGACATTTTTGAGTGGAGGTGATGGATCTTCGCACTGTAAAGTCGGGAGCTCATCCTGTTCATAGATACATGCCGCAGCCTTACCGCGTCGGTTACAGGTACTACACACAGGGCGTGTGCCGTCACACCGAGTCTTACGATCTCTGCACTGCGTACAAGCGAGCTGAAGTTTGCGACGCTTCGTGGGTCGCTGACTTTGCTCCGAATCCAGTGCCTCGAGGGTGCTCATGGCAGCAGCAGCAGCATGTATGTAGGTATGTGTAAGTGAATTATGTCCGGGATGCCCGCGGCGGAGATGGAGTTCACGCGTTTAAGACTAGGGTCCAATTGCCTGCATGGTCCGTGCAATGCCTTGATCGCCATGTCGCGAGATAATTTCCATCAGGGAGGCGAACAAGTCCATCTGCATTCACTACAGTCCATCGTTTTTTTTTTGCACACGACCAAAGATACCCCTTGTACTACTGGACGAGACATTAATCATTTCTTGCCATCTAAGCGACCATCACCCCATCAATACACTCGTCCAACACGATCATGCGCAGAGCTTTCCAGACATGCTCGGCGGCGCTCCCTAGAGCCCTGTCGGCTCCCACCAGCAACCTCTTTGCCAACCGCGCCCTGAGATTCAACCGTGTCATCAGATCAGCACAGCCCTCCATTGCACGCAGTCTGCACCAGTCACCTCTGCTCAGAGACGATGCCAACATCCAAGCACCCGACGCTGATGTGCAGGCACCTCTCACCAAGTTCCAGGACCTGCAGGATCAGGGCGTCATCCACAAGAACATCGTGAGGAACATGACCGAGGGCATGGGCCTCGAGACCATGACCGAGGTTCAGGCCAAGACCATCAACGCGGCGCTGAAGGGCACAGACATCATTGCGCAGGCCAGGACAGGTACCGGCAAGACCATGGCCTTCCTCCTGCCCATCCTACAGAACATCCTCAGCGAGGACCCTGATCTGGCCAAGATGGTGCGCGGACGAGGAGGACCCAGGAGTACCGCCGACGACATCAGAGCGCTCATCGTTTCACCTACAAGAGAGTTGGCCGAGCAGATCGCGGTAGAGGCCAAGAGACTGGTTGCAGGTACTGGTGTTATCGTTCAGACTGCCGTTGGAGGCACACAAAAGTCAATGGGTCTGAGGGCGATTCAAAGAGAAGGTTGCCACATTCTGGTCGGAACACCCGGTCGCTTAAAGGACATTCTCTCCGACCCTTACACCAAGGTCGAGGCTCCCGATCTCAGCGCACTCGTCTTTGATGAAGCCGACCGTCTGCTCGACCAGGGTTTCTGGCCCGAGATCCAGGAGATCATGCGCCTGCTTCCCACGCCCGAGGAGAAGAACCGCCAGACTCTCATGTTCTCCGCCACCGTCCCCAAGGAGGTCATCTCCGTCGTTCGCGGTACTCTCAAGCCTGGCTTCCAATTCGTCAAGTGCGTCAACGACAACGAGGAGCCCACCCACACCCGCGTACCCCAGATGCTTGTCACCACCAAGGGCTTCGAGAACAACCTTCCAGCCCTCACCGAGCTTTGCGCACGTGAGATCCAGAAGCACAACGACGACCCTGCGAATGTTCGTCCCTTCAAGGCGATTGTCTACTTTGGCAGCACCGCTGAAGTCAGCCTTGCCACTTCCTCCCTGCACAAGCTCCAAACACCTGAGTCAGAGTCCGGCTCCGATGCGTTCGGTGGCCGTGAACACCCCTTCGGCCGCCGCACGCGCATCCTTGAAATCCACTCCAAGCTTACTCAAGGCGCTCGCACCAAGGCCGCAGAGAACTTCCGCAGAGCCGACTCCGCCATCCTTCTCTCCTCGGATGTCACCGCTCGCGGTATGGACTTCCCCAACGTCACTCACGTCATCCAGATGGGTCTCCCCAGCTCCGTCGAGCAGTACATCCACCGAATTGGCCGTACCGCTCGTGCCGGCAAGGAGGGTGAGGGTTGGTTGATCCTCAACAAGCTCGAAGACCAGGAAGCCCGCCACCGTTTCGGCGGCAAGATTCCTCTCAAGCGCGACAATAGCATCGAGACCGCCTCGCTCGACCTCACACAGGAGGCGCAAGTCTCCCCGTCCGCCGGCAAGATCCTGAACATGTGCCAGGCCGCTCTCCGCCGCGTCGACCCTCTCGAGAAGATCAAGGCATACAAGGCTCTTCTCGGTGTCTTCCAATGGCACAACCGCAAGAGCGACCTGATCGATGCGCTCAATGACCTTTCCCGCGTGGGCTGGAGCATGCGCACCCCGCCTGCCATTGCGCCTATGCTCGCTCAGAGACTTGGCCTGGCGCGCGTGCCCGGAGTCAACATTGGATCGAACCCCGAGGAAAACGAGGAGCGCGCCCGCGCACCCTCAGGCGGCCGTGGTGGCTTCGGCGGCGGCCGCAGCTTTGGCGGTGACCGCGATGGCGGAGATCGTCGCGGCGGCTTTGGTGGTTCAAGAGGTGGCTTCGGTGGCTCGCGCGGCGGCTTCTCTGGAGGCCGTGGAGGCGGCGGATTCGGTGGCCGTGGTGGCTTCAGCCGTGGCGGTGACCGTGGTGGCGACCGTGGTGGCGACCGTGGTGGCTACAGCCGTAACAACTCCGACCCCTTCGCGTAGGCGATTGCTGGAAGCATGATTTTTTCATGATGACCGTTGTAAGATAAGTTCGGAACTTTGGCGTTTCCTTGGGCAAAAACTTTGGTAGCGCATTGCGCTGGCGTCTTCTGTATATATACGAATGGATAGGACAGCAAGTCGGCGAGCTTGCGTGTAAAGTATAGGATGGGATGTGATGGACGAGAGCTTTTTTTTTTCTTCGCTCTTCCAGAACGCAGAGAAAACCTTTCCGGTTTTGACGGCATGTGATAGACTATATTATTGTGTGGAATCAGAAGACATCTCCATTCTTGCTACCATCTTTGCCGTTCTCTTTCCACGATACACCGTCTGGTTTTCATCGGGAGCATGATCGCCGACTAAAAGGAAGTCACATGCGAAACAATCCAGGCCTCATCGGCGTCAGTATCCAGCATCTACGGAGCACGCTGAAAATGAGGGTCGCCAGTAGCATCTGGTGTAAATTCCTTCACTCATAAGCCAAACACCAGACTCGTGTGTATCCTGTTCGTCGCCGGCAACATGCATACGGCAAGTAAGGAAGGTTTCCATCCCGACGCCAACCACGCCATGGCAAATGTACATGCGCTGTGTGTTGTCATTCAAGCTACGCGACCCACGGGACAGCGAATGCTGGTGCGTGAGATTCCATCGCCAAGTAAGGACTCGCACGCATGCACCAAGAGAAGATCGAACAACAATCTCGTCTTCCTTCCCCATATGTGCGACTCTACGAGCCACTACTATGCCAGCAGCCAGCCACTCCTTTGAGGTAGCTTGATGTGATGTGTCGTGAGTCGTGACGATGACCATCGGATCGAAGAGACCAGGGCTGCAATCATATATCCTTGTCTGGCGGCGGCGGGGCAAGAAGTGTACGCCCAGGATCGTAGGAGCTGCACCCTCACGTACCATACTGTATACGGGAGCGCGAGATCTGGGCCGCCTCCATCCATCGCGTCTTTGTCCTCATTGGGGCGTCGACTGTAGTGTGATGTACGATCGAGCACCTGTCACTTTTTCGAGTGGTGGAGCGAGCGATCGATCATGTAGTCATCTTTTGTGGTCCCGGGGAGCCGGCGAGCCGGCGAGCAAAGATGATAGGTGCCTAGTTCCTACGTGCAGTTACTACTCGTAGCAGTAACCAGAACGATGAGATGGAAAGAACTGATCCGAACTGCACCTCCACGAATCCGGTCTGCCATGCTTTGGGACGGAGGCGTCTAGCTTGCTCGGTTGCATTAGTGCGGTGTTCCTTCCTCCAATTCCAGCGTTGAGTCCCGGCATAGCCTTGAAGCAAGCTTTTTGGGCGCGCCTCGAAGGATGCAGTGAAGCCTGCATACATAATATGCAGGAAAGGGGGCTCGGAGAAAAGAAGAAGAGAAAAAAACCAACCACGCCCCTTGACCGAGCTGTCACTGTTTTCCGATTTGGTATACGCATCGAATCGCGGTCGCATGCGATGCCCTATCCACGCGTCGCGTCGCCACTGTTTGCAGAGTCGCGCGTGCATGTCACGTCGTTGCCGGTCTGCTATAGGACTCACGACTTGTAGTATGGGTTAAAAGACCACCACTACTACAAGTCTACTGTATGTCGTATAGAGCATCGACTTATAGACCCGCAACCTCTGGCCGTTCCGCTGGCGGGCTGGCGGGTTATCCGGACAGGATGTCGATACCCACTTGAAGTGCCAGACTACTATCCGGCCCTGACATCCCGGTACATCGGCATCAACGGTGGTGGAGCCCCCGAGGATTGCCGTTGGGTCCCGAGGGGAGTCGGCGTGCAACCTTCCCACTTGCAGGAACAACTGCATCCCACAGCCCTCTGGTGATGGATGATTCTTCTGGACTGCCCTATTGGCTTGCATGGAAGTCAACCATGCCATGTTCGTTTTCGATGGCGAGAATGACAGATCGTATGATCGAATGCCTCGAGCGTGGGCGCTCCCAACGCTGTCGGGGCAGTCTGAAATGGTTTAGTTTGATACGTTTGCTTCATCATCATCTGATGATGGCAACAAGGCTCAACAGTTGCAAGCAACCATAGTGCGAACAGAATTTGGCTAACAGGCAGCACAATGTCTCAGAAGTCGTTGTCAGCCTTTTCTCGGTCCATGTCGACAGTCCGGCAACTGTTCTCGAATTCATCCATGGCCTGGCAATGCACTTCTCCGATCGGGCCACACTCCGAACCGGTTCTGCAGCAAGTCGACATTCGAAACTACTGTGGGGAGATGGTAGTGCATAAACCCTTGAAAGACCTAGCAAGACTACCGTTGCAATTCCACTGGGTGAGGGGGGCGATCAAACACCCCAAAGCATAACAGGGTCTGTTATCACTCATCTTGCCTTCTGACAGGGGACAGCAAGACCGTCGGCTCGTGATGGGTAGCGTGGGAATCACCAAAACAAAATGTACGCCCGGGGTCGTCTGGATGTATATTAACACCGTGCTTTGCTTTCCCTCGTGCCTCACACTCGCGGGCATCCACCTCTGCGTTGCGTTCACCACCATGTCAGCACCCGCGCTCACGCCACAGGAACAGGCAGCACAAGCCGCGGCGGCCGCTGCCGCTGAGCAGTTCAACATCGAGGCCTTCACACTGCTTGGCGTCGGCCTCTTCATTACAATCCTTCGAACTTACACACGCGTCTCCACCGTCGGTTGGCGGAGGCTTGAGGTTGATGACTACTTGATCTGGTTCGCGGCGGTATGAAGTTCTTGAACAATGGCGTGGAGACGATCATTTGATCTAACGAAATCCACAGCTCTGCTATGCCGCTGAGACTGGTCTCGCCTACAATGTAGGCCATTCAGCCCACGGTCTGGCCAACAATGGCATGACGCCCGAAGAACGAATGGCTCTGAGTGTTGATAGCCCGGAGTACGGACTACGGTACATTGACTTGATCTAAAGCCCAACGATTTGTCCAGTATCTAACACTACAATCTAGAGTACTCGGCTCCAAGATCCAACTCGCTGGGTGGACAGTATATGGCACCATGCTTTGGGCTCTCAAGGCTTCACTGCTAGTGTTCTACACCCGTTTGACGGTATGTCGGAATTCTCACTGCAGACCCCCACAATATCTGACATCTTCACTCAGGCTGGTATGGGCAGGTTCTATGAGATCCGCATCTACGTCGGGTACGGCTTGGTATTCGTGAGCTACCTTGTCGTTGTCATGAACCTGTTCCTCGGCTGCCGCCCTTTCCACCGCAATTGGCAGATCAACCCAGACCCCGGTGGTGTGTATCGCCCCAACTGAAGTCGCTCATCTCTCGCAGCTGCTAACAACGATCGTCCAGACGTCTGTCAACCTGCAGTCTCGGGTCAAGTGGTCTGGGTCTACTTTTCGTTCAATGTCATTACGGACATGTACCTGCTATCAATCCCGCTTCCTATGCTCTGGAAGTCAAGTCTAAGACCAGTAAAGAAGGTCGGCCTGATGATCTTGTTCGGCGGCGGCATTCTCGTAATCGCCTGCGCCACCCTGAGATGTGTTCTCATCGTTACAGTAAGAGAATCCTCTCCACGCCATCCAACGACCTTCCCACTAACGATTCATCCGCCCAGGACCCCATCAACGGCGCCCAACTAGCAGGCTCCTGGGCCGTCCGCGAAACCTTCGTCGCGGTAGTCACCACCAACCTCCCGATGGTGTACCCCCTCCTCACCATAATCTTCGGCCCCTGCATCGGCAACTTCCTCAGCTCGATGCGCTCCACGAACAAACACAGAGACACGGCCCACGGCACCAAGAGCCTGGTCTCGTACGGCGACAACACGGGCTACAGCTCCGCCAAAGGCCCCCGCTCGAACCCCATGACGAATGTGACGTTCAGCGAGAGCGAAGAGCGCATCGTGGGCATCGTGGAGCTCGCCGACATGAAAGACCGCAGCGAGTCGGGGTCCAGCAACCACGTCGATTCCAGCCGCGGCGGCTTCAACACGGACATTCAAAAGGACGTCGAGGTCAATGTCGTTTGTCAGAGTCGGGATGGGAACGAGTTGGCGTTGGATCAGCAGCGGCAGCAGGCTACTGCGTCGCTTGAAGAGAGCATGAGGCGGCAGCAGGGGAACTACTCGTTTGCTCGGGGGCCGTCGCAAAGACACGCTGGCGATGCTGTGTGAGCGATCTGTCTCACGCGTGTGTTTGTATTCTAGAGATAGTGTCTCCATGTATGATGGAATAATCCTCCTCGCAGGTAAATCGACATCTCCACCGCGCATCCTGGTTTCCCGCCACGCGTGCTACATGTATACCTACTGTATCGACGGGTGACAATTTGTATGTTTCGCTCTGAACGAAGCTTATCGCGTCGTACTTTACCGCGGCCTGAAGGCAGACAGAAACAGCGCCACCTATTTGAGCTGCGCCTGTAAGTCTTTTCTCCCCCACTCCGGGACAGAAAATTCACAGTGATCGAGTAAGCGAGACCGACGCGCATCGAAAGTGACCCCAAAAGAACAGCTACGTGACCGGCAACGCCATCGGCCCTCACGACCACAGGGTCGGCTGCAACCTCATTGCGACCAAGAGTTGGAACCAGCTGGTCCTGGCACGAAGCGTCACCCATCTGTTCCGTCACCAGCTTATCTGCCAATTGCAATCCGACATAACTTGTGCCGAGCAACGACAAGAGCACGGCACTCGCGCTCACGCCAAGAATGAGACTCTGCTCAAGACGACCACGAGTCGGAACTCAGGGCAATGCGTTAAGCGTGGTCTTCGCGGCTCGTGGACAACGTCGTACGTACCTCATACAAGCCAGAAGGAGACAATAGCGATTCTCGAAAGCTGTAAGCAAAATCAGTCATGTAGGGACGATCCGCTTCTCCTCCTCCTCCAACTCTAGCGCCTTCCCGCCCATATCCTCCTCCCCACACCCCTGAAGAAACAAGACCATCTCCGCGTGTGCTTCCACCCGAAGCTCGTAAGCCGCACGCATCGAACGCGAAGGTCCAAACGGGACGGTACACGGCATACCAGGTCTATCGCGCTGGATCCAGGCAACGGGTGTCCATACAGGATCGTCAGCGCGAGCAAGGAGGTCTGGCCCAACATCCGCACGCGCATCGAGGTCTGCGCCAGCACCGACCAAGACCGCCGCGAGTTCGACCCCACGCGCCGCTCCCCCCCACTGGCTGTTGTACCAGGCGAGATGCAGTGGCGTGAGGTTCCTGCAGTTTCTGCTGTTGACTTCTGCGCCAGCGCGGAGCAGAGCTTCGGCGACTTTTGCGGAGCAGGCGCTGTGGAGCGGAGTCCCGTTGCTGTGATCTCGGGCGTGCACGTTTGCGCCGGCTCGAAGCAAGGCTTCTGCGCTCTCTTTTGAGCGGGCTT
>Ga0265797_10003728_pt1 | contig 24141 bp, 30 predicted proteins | sample P2T30metagenome_FD_192433 | JGI IMG/M metagenome (GOLD analysis project Ga0265797, IMG submission 192433) | Plant litter microbial communities from East Loma Ridge, Irvine, California - P2 T30 | ecosystem: Environmental > Terrestrial > Plant litter > Unclassified | place: USA: California... | reverse complement strand
ATCCTTTGTCAATCTCAGGAGTGACCCCTTGGTCTCAACGCGCTCCTTTGACCAACGTCGATCCATATGCGGATCTGGCAATGGGTGATGATGTAGGTATAAAGCAGTGCTGACACTATGGGTATGATTATTCCCTACTCGACACTGCTCAGCGACTTAACGATCTGAACCTGTAAAACAGCTACAACCATGCCAAGAGGACTCGATGTCACCATCGCCTTCATCAGCTCCACGGCTCTGATCTTCAACTTATCAACATACATCCTTCCCATCAGTATAAACAGGGCATTCGCCAACACTATCACCGTTACACCCAATTACGAGGGATCCCCTACTTTCGATTTCGCATTCAATGGGAAATGTTTTGCCGATGACGTTAGGGTATCGTGTTTCGACTCGATGCTTGAGTCAATAAGAGCTAGCTCGACGGGCTATGATGATATTGACAGTCTCCAAGTAGAACCTGGGTACTATCAACTCATGAAATTGCTTGTCGCAAGCTACTCGATCTGTACGTGCTCCGTTCCATTCTCTCCTCTAGTTTGCTGATTGGTAGTCCATGGCTTGATGCTTTTATCATGCTACTCTTTGCTCGCGTACGATCTGGCTAGGACAGAAAGTACCAGTTGCCCAAGCTGTCAACGCAAGATAGTTCGCTGGTACAGGAGATTCGCAGCCATCATTATGGAATTGACTACAGTAGCAGGTCTATTCGCTTCTGTAAGTCGACTGCTCCTTTGTGATCTGGTGAGACTAATGGGAAGGGAGTCGGACTCTCATTCGCCCTTAATCTCATATCGAGCGCTACGCAAGTAGAAAACCTTGATTCTAGGATCGGGTAAGTCTAGTTTTGAGGCATAGGGTCTCGCTCATGATAGCTCTGGATGGATCCTTCATCTCCTAGCTACCATTGGATATTTCATAGCGACCGTATGGTTCACTTTACCTTCATCCGTATGTCTTTCATATACGCAAGGTGATGATTGCTAAACAAAGCAGGAAAAGAACGAAGTTCCGGATGAAGAATGTAGGACGCCTATTCCTCCCTTTGAAGGTATGGTGGATGAGAAGAGTACAGGTCATATCGCCTTGCAGACTGTTTGATATGTAATTGCAAGATGTTTTTATTCTTCTCTTACGATACGGTGTAGATATGAGCCATAGGCCCTGATGTCCTCGACTGGTCGTCGCACCTTGGCTCCATGTACAACACATACCCGAGGTATAATAATATTCTCCTGTCAGCTTTGATCGACTGGCGGTGCCATCCTGTTGTTGGCCAAGGTCGGCCCGGTGCCTCAATGCGCCGTTGTGCCATCAACCCTCCACGCTTCTCGTGTCGCATTCAAGCATTGGGTCATACAGTATACATCATACAGATCGACCCACTCCCTTACAGCAGCAATCACCAGGACATAACGGAGCATTCTGCGTCCGAAATGTTAGACCGGGAAGATCGTCTCCAAGGGAACCGCCGACTTTGTATCTCGTTCCTTCGGCACCTATTTCGTTGCGCTTAAGCTCACCAGGTCCTCTTGATGGCCCATATTGTGACATATAGATTGCCCTCTCCTCTCCGATACGATATGGCTTGGTCCCAACGGACGCTTGGAAACAATACGAACATCCTTTAGCTGAAACAAAAGGATGGAAAGGATGGGAGTTTATTGTTCCCAAATTCAACTAAATTCTGGTTCATCACATTCAATTGATCATGAAACAACTAGACAATACAGTCATGCAGCTGTACTCGACACTAGTGCCGGGCGATACATGGTAATGCTGAATGCTGAATGCATATATGCTTGCAGGACACCTATCACTCACCTCCTTACTTTCATCATTAAACTACAGATCAGCTATCATGAGGTTAATCGATCTCACAATCTTTTTAGTACTCGGACTCGGGCCAGGTATGCTCCTTCCGATCCTTGGGCAGGGCTGATAGTATAGTCAAAGCTAAAATATGTTCTTCGGAAACATGTATCAAAGGCTCTTCCCAATCACCTCGTATGTCACATCCGTCGACATCATAATGACACTCAGTCCTTGCCCACTCCTCCTCTGCCGACCTTTTACCGGGCACATACCCCTCATCCGATTACTCTCCCTCATCGCTTGATACTCGAAACCTGACTACGACCTCTACATCAGATTCATTCACCCTCAACCTCCCGTCCACACCCGTCATATTCGCCTCGAAGAATTACCACGATCCAACCGCTGAAGAGTGGTCATCGGCGATATTCCCTGATGGATGGTATGGTCTTATCAGCCCAGGGCTGGCTGTATGGGGAGCCATACCTGTCAGAGGAGAATTGAGGAATATACCACCGAAATCAAGGGAGTTTATGGATGTAGCCTATGGTGAATCCAGAGCTACGGACGGAGCTGATCATAGATCGTTGTGAGCCTATCTGTGGGTCAGGAGGAAAGTGTGTACCTAGTATCACCAATGGAACTGGGATCGAGAGAGGATCCTGTGATTGTAAGCCCGGATGGGGCGGGGCATCATGTGATCAGTGTGCAGAGGGCTTTTGGGGATCGGACTGCCAAGGTAAGCCCTTCCAGTCATGCTGCTGAGATAGATACTGATATCAGCTTGTACTGGCGATTGTACTCAGTGCGATGAGGGTCTGACCGGGACTGGAACTTGTTTGGGAACTACCACCGATTCAGTGAAAGGTAAGCGAGACTATTAGGGGTCCAGGCTGATGAAAGGCTGTAAATGTTTGCGTGGGACTTGCACTTCGGACGTCACATGTACTTGCGCGGCTGGGTGGATCACTTCCACGAAGGGAGATCTATGCGATACTTGCTCCACTGGATTTTTCCAGACCAAGTCCGGCGATTGTTTGGGTAAGCTCCCACCCACAGTCAGAACAGACGACTGACGAGCAGCTTGTCCTCTTGGTTGTACCTCCTGTACCCTTCAAGATGGCACAGACTCCTCCGCAATCTGTACGGCGTGCATATCGCCACTTGTTGTCTCATCCGCCAATCCGCCAAGATGCGTATCGCCGCAGTCATGTCAGGCTGGTCAGTACTGGGACTCCTCTTCTTCCACATGTTCAAGGTACGGCCTTCTGCCACCTTCTGAGGCGACTGCAACGAAGCTGATATATAGCTGTTCTCCTGCTTGTAGTACTTGCACTGGACCCTCGACATCACAGTGTCTCTCTTGTGCTGCTCCACGTATGAACCTCGCTGGAACATGTGTCGGGTATTCCTCTTCAACCGGAATCTGTGACTCGAGCCTTTCGGATTTGGACGGAACGTTTGTCGTCAATAATGAGAAGTCAGCTTGTGAAGGTATATCACTTCATCTTTGATGACGGATAGAAGCTAATGGGTAGCTTGTCCCGCCGGTTGTGCTTCTTGCTCGATACCTTCCTTCACGCCTTCCGCGGACTATAGCTCATTGACCTGTTCGAGATGTCATGACGGATACCTACTTGAAGCTGGTCGTTGTCTGAGGACTTGTTCCGATGGCTTCTTCTTGCCGCCAGGAACAGCCGAAAGAAACGGGACATGTCAACGTAAGCTGAGCTTCCTTGAAGAGCAAGACAGACCAAGCTGATAGGCAGGATGTGACGACTCATGTGTCTCCTGCGTTACCTCAGCCACGACATGTACCCGGTGTCCCGACAATACCTTCGCCTCTTCCGGATTGTGCATGTCCACATGCCCATTCCGGACCCTGGCCATCAACGGTACCTGCAGCCCATGCTCTCCCTCTTGCGGTACTTGCTCGACACCACTGGATAGCGGGGCGTGTACCTCCTGTCCCGCCGATCGACCTGTCTTGCATAATTCTCAATGCCTCACACACTGCCCTAAAGCAATGTATTTCGACGGAACGACATGTCAACGATGCGATCCAGCTTGTTCGTCCTGTATCAACTCCCCTACCACTTGCTCATCATGTCCCGATCACTCCATCCTCAAGGCTGGGGTGTGTGAGGCTGTGGATTGCGATTTTGCGATTGGGTTGGGGGTATGTATGAAAGATCTCATCACACCCGGATCGAAAAAGTGGATCGCTTTCTTGATCATCCCAATTATATTGGCGGTAGTGGGAACGGTCTTCTGGCTGTTTGTTCGAAATCAAAGGGGACAGAGGCGTTTGGAAGCAAAACAGTTCGGGGACGCGATGGATCAAGTCAATGCCAGGAAGGCCGATGTTGAGGATTCGACCGTCAAGCTGCGATTAGAGAGGGTATTGGGATTGAATCGGATCAGAGTTGACGCAGCGGATCAGGATAAAAGAGGCAAATTGAGGGAGCTACTACTACCTCGCTCTAGAAAGGAAGGGGAAGGGGATATACCATTAGTCGATAAGAAGGATCAACCGCTAAGAGCAAGTCAATATATGGCTCCTCCGCCACCATATTCAAACCCGAATGATCATTCCGCCCCGGAGAAAGACCTGATTCGACAATCGAGAATCATCGATATGTCTCAATCTCCTCTACTCTCCAACCACGCGTCCACATCCGCAGCAGGCTCCACATCTGGACCGCGACCGCCTCCAAGACAGAACAACTCGCATACAAGAGCAGAGAGTGTATCTCAGAAACAGACCGTCAGGTTTCACACTCCATCACATGACGATCGGCTAGACGAATTATGGCCAGCCATGGGCGGTGGCAAGGCTGAGAAGAGAATGTCAGAGGGATGGGTTTGAAAGCAGTCTATATTCCGTAGTTGTACAATATAAAGCGTGAACGCATTTCCCCCAAAAACCAACATCAAGACAACATCACATTCTTTCCTTGATCAAGCAGTCCTAGTGTCCAAAGTAGGCATGACATCTTCCATCCACCTCCTCATCTCCTCCGTTGGGAAATCTTGCATTGTCTCAACAGTCTTTTCGAGATCTACCACTCCATCCGAAACTGTTGATTCGAGTTGTTTCAGGAGCGCCTTCTTTTCCGCAATCGAGGTATACCGTTTCGAGCAATCCTCATGTAGCTGACCATTAGTTGCCTGTTGAGAGCTTACCAGGAATGACTCACGCCGAGATATTCTGCTCGAAGCCTTGCATATGTCTCGTCATTCACTGGGAGATTTGCAGCTGCACATATTGCTTTTGCCGATAATTCAGGTCTGGCAAATCAGCAATCTTTTGCAAGCAAACAGGGAACTTACCGCCATGCACTAGGTCTCCCGTGCTCCGTTGCGTTCTCCTTAGCTTCCTGAACAGCCTCGTCAATCTTCTTTAAAGCTGGTCCAAATCGTTCAGCTTCGATTGTAGCAGTTGCTTCGGCCTACTCGTCAGTTCTTGATTCTTGGCCATAAGAGAGATTGCTAGACGTACGAGAAGTTGTTCCCCTAATTCCGCCCTTGTACTCTCGAAGACATCCTGAAATATCTCTTTATTCTTCGCTGCGAACAATGGGAAGCATTTCGTGAACTCCTTCAGTCTGCCTGTTAGCAACAACATCGTTGAGCTTGGAGTGAAAAGGAGGACTAACGTCATTCGATGTGAACTGTTTTTGACTGCCAATTCGAGAGTGTCCATCATCAGTTGGTACCGTTTCCCATACATTCCAGTACCCTCAATCTGACTTGTCCCTCCAATGTTAGTCTGGTTTCCAGTACTCTCTATCGAGGTCTCAGGATTCTGTGACTGCGTTACTGGTGGAGGGGGATCAGGGTGCCGCGATTTCCGACGTTTGTTACTTGGTGTCGTGGGTTCTGGACGTCTTGCCTCGGGTTCTGAATATGTGGGAGCAGGTGGTATCGTTTCCATAGGTATCGTGGGTATCGGTGACGGCAAACGGGCAGGGGCAGGAGGCGGGGGAGCATAGGATGGCGTCGTCGATACATTTCCCTCATCAATCGGGGCGAGGTGTTGCGGAGCAGGTGTCGCTGGTATAGCTCGAGCTGACGGAGGTTCGATAGCAGCAGGCGCAAGAATCTGGGCGGGTCGGGTGGAAGAACTGGAACCAAGTGTAGATCCGCTCTGAGGGGATCTCATGACTCTCGGGTTCCGAGGTGCGAAAGCCTGACTTGGCGATGGTAGCGATGTGTTTCCCTGTGATGGGCCTTCCTCGGGTCCCGTAGGTCGGCCAGGTGGCGGTGTCCGCTGCAATCCCATCCTCGACGTTGCTGTTGGAATGTATGTGATCTGTGTTTTGATGATCTGAAGGATTGGCTTGGTTGTTGACAAGACGCGTCGAAAGAAGTCAACATACCGTGGGAAAGTAATATTCGTTGACTTTACTTTTGATATCTGCCATCCGATACTTGTATGTGAGCGAGTGTACAATAGATGGACGGGGCGAAAGCGGTCAAACGCCATAATGCACAATACGACATTTTCAATAGGCTGCATAGTATAGCAGCAGATCAGGCATTTGTTGAGCGAGTAGCGCGAAAATGGTTCAACGGAAGATTTGAGGTTGTTCGTAAGCTCATCCTTCCTAACGCAGATTATCGTTGACGTGAAGCAAATCAGAGATGTGGGACCTGGTATTGTTCCCCTAGTGTAAGCGTTATATATATTCAGAAATCGGAGCTGATGGCAAGACCACATATGCATATTTCAAGTCGACCGATGGGCATACCAATGTATGATTTCTATGGCTCATTTAGGAATTTGCTAATGTTAGAATTGGAATTTCAATCTCAGGCGGTCGAACATAGCTCTAGCCAAATATGCTGAAGAGCTTGGAGGGTATGTATCCGTCTCGAAGCTTGAGCATGGGCTGATTGTAGGTTGATATTGGTTGATTCCACCAGACGGGGGAAGGTGAGTCAACGTTCAGCGGATAGGACTGATGGAAGCGTATGCCAGATGCACTGTCCAAGACGATACCAATCTGGTATGTGATCACTTGATGATGGGATCTAGCTAATGATAGGTGTGTAGTCATCAATCGAGCTGTCCACGAACGATATCGTCGAGAAGACGACGAAGGAGAATGGAGTCAAGCATATTTCCCGCCATCTGTAGTTTCTCCGTCGGAGCGTCGACAGATCATTGACCTCCTCCCCAATTGGACAGACAATCTCCTTGTACGTGTCATGCATAGTTTAAAACTGACATGAAGGCATCAAACATCTCGATACCAAACCTGACTAAACCGCTTCGACCATTCTTCATTCACCCGTCCTCGTCACAACCGCATATCCCCACTGATGCGGGATATACTCCAATCATATGTCTCTCTGCATCGCGTTGGATCGGAATCACAGGCAATCAGGATGAAGTCCCTGCGGTGACGCGAGTAGGAAGCAGGAATGTGGGTTTCGAATACATCCCAGGAGCAGGGGACGATGACGAACTTTGGGCAAAGGTAATTGGCCTCAGATCGGCTGGACACATGTACTGACAACAGGGCTTGACCTCTGCATTTTTCTGGCAAGAGAGGGAGACGTTGTTGAGTTTGGACCGGGATGATTTAGAAGACGGTTTAGAAGAGGCCAAAAGCAATAATCTGGCAGCGGACCTGGGGAAGCTCGATCTTAACGGCCAGCCCGGCCCTTTGGCGGCAGTGGTCGGCGTACCCGGACGGTCGTCTCGCCTTGGACTAGACATTGGGCCTCCGATCTCACCCGTCCAGTCCTGGTCGGCAGAACCATCCTTGACTTCGACGATCTACATCGTCGGTATCGAAAAAGCACAACTGTATCCCGACATCATCTACGCTCATTCAAGCATTCCGGATACTATAATCCTTGCTTTGCCATCACCTAAAATCGATTCTTGGGCTTACAAAGATGCTCTCATGAAGCTCGTCGCCACTATACGACCACTCATGGATGTTTCGACTCGGATCCTGCTGAAACCAGGATCGAACAGACATATCGACTTGGTTATCGAATCGGCAGACAAGGACGACTCGCTCAGCCCGGCAATCGAAGCGTTACCAAGATCGGCCGACGAAGTAGGGAGCCGAAAGAGTATCATACCGATCGCACTACTCCTCCTATGTTCTTTCTCCCTGGACAACGTCGTTCAAGTAGATGCATTGACGAAAGGCGGTATCTCAAATGTCCTTCTCTCCTTGGTTGCACTTTGGCCCGATTCAAATCCGCCTCGAGCTGCTCTGAAGAGGGTCAATGAAGTTTTACTAGGTCGCGTAGATAGGTAGCCATGCTTGCAATGTATCATAGTACAACTCGAATAGGGGGCATTCAACATTTCTTTACGCATTAGCATGACATGATTCCGGCAAATGGACTTAGATAACCGGGTACAAAATAGTTGATCCTCCTCCTCCTCCATACTGGGCGTCTTTCATCACGCGTCAGTACACTTCGAGCCTCGAGCATCACGATAGCTATATAGACAGCATCATGTCGGCCCTCCAGAACTTCTTGACAAAGTATGGCCGTCTACGGGAACAGGGGTATCAATGCTGATGGTATAGTCCAAGCAATCATGATCTCCTCGCTTTGGTCAAAGGTGCCAGAAATGGTTTGGTATACGGCACCAAAGTCCGTATGTCTCCCTTATTCTCTCTTTATCTCTGCAAAATGCTGATGAGCAGGATTTCCACATGCCCTCGTCATGACTTTCCTATTCTCCAACAAATCGTATGTCTAATCAACACTTCACGCGCTAAAGGTAGATTACCAGCCAAGATAAAAGGGATCTTCCTAGCGACCAGGACACATGCTTTCAATTTAGCGAAGTTCGTCACGATATATAAAGTATTCCTGCTGCTGCAGAAGAAGTTGAATGGGGGAAAAGAAAGGGATTTGGATAGTTTGATTGCTGGTGGATTAGGGGGCTGGTGGGTCTTTGGGGAACGTACTGCGGTATGTCTTTACATCGTGTCTTCCAACCACCTGGATTCCAATATCGAACTCTTTGGGCTGGGGTTATCGGGAGGGTTTTCGATGAACAAAGCTGACAATCTAGATCAATGAACAGATTGTTCTCTACGTCCTATCCCGAACCCTGGTTTCCCTCCTCCCCCGTTTATACCATACTACACCTACACCACCCGCACTTCCATTCTCACCACTCGAACACCCTCTTCCTCCTCTGACGAGTAAAATCGCGAATCCCGGTCCGATCCCCGTTGCCCCAATGCCATTTGCGATAGTTGCAGCTGCTAGTTGGGCTGGGGTCATGTACATGTTTCGACATCGCGGTGAGAGATTACAAGCGGGTATGGGTAATAGTATGCGTAAGTCCTTATCCTCGAGAGTAATGAATAGAGGAATAAGCTGATGGTAAAGGGTATTTGTATCATGATTCAGAGGTTTGGAGTGATTTACGAACACTATTATGGCATAACAAGTAGACATGTAGCCATCATTCATCGCGTACGCGAATTATGCATAGACTCATTGTATCCTATATTCCCTCCCATAATTCTCTGTTCCTCTCCGTCATGTCTCAAACGCTTCTCAAGGTAAATGACCTAGAGAGCAAGAGCCTTCCTGAATTGGTTTCCGGCCTTGACGAATAGAGTCAAACAAGTGAAACTAGCTCCCAGCCACGAAGCAAATCGGGCATTAGCGAGGGCTTCTGTTCTTGTCAGCTTGCTCTCCCCCGGGTCTGAATATGTGTTGTTGACATACTGGTGGTACCGTTGACGTAGAATACTACGAACGCAGCTCGGAAACTAAGGTAAGTGAGAGCAAAGGTGTTCAGAGTGGAAGCGGGGATTCGAGCCATGTTTCCAGCGATCTACCCATCAGTATCAATGCTCAATCACGGTCGACTCAGAGATGCAGAAGGAGGGAAGTGGACATACGATAGCGCCTGCGAACAAGGGTAGACCGACGAACGAGTTGGCGTTAGCGGCTTCGGCCCTTAGGAATCGGTCTTGCATGGCCGGGGATAGCTTGCCGTCCTTGACCTGGGCGATGTTCTTGCCGGGTAGCTAGATATCAGCGAGGCCTCTGAGGAGTCAAAGGCAGAGGCAAGACGGGAGGTCTAGGGGTAAAGGAGAGGGAATCGGTGACTAACGGTCATATCCCATTCAGCAGTGTCGGGGGCACGTTCCTTGTTGTAGAGAGCCATGGCGTAGACATGGGGCAGCAAGCTATCATCAGCACTGTCTCCATATGATTCAATCGTCAAGGAACACCTCTTTATGAGGTATTATTGGGTTGTTAGAAAGCAATAGGTATATGCACCCATTACTCCCCCACCTCAGAGCGAAAGCGTTACTCACGACAGAGCCCAAGCCGCGGGTACGGCGTAGAAAGATAGGTTGCTCTGGAACAATCCAGGGGATGAAGTGAGTCTAGCGAAAGATGAGTTTGACATTGTGTATTGTAATGTATGCTGTACTTGTATCAAAGGTAAAGTAGAGTAGATTAGGTAGATGGTAAGAGAGCAGAACTACGCTAATTGCCGTAACAAATCAACTTGTAACTTGTGACGTCAACCAAGTAGAGTGAAGTAAACCACTAATCACTACTACTATCATGTCCATCCTCAGCCCGATCCCGCCATCGCCAACGGCTTTAGATGCTTTCTTGAGTCGGCATGAGTATCTACTCAAGCTAGAAAGAGAGGCTGAGGAGGAACAAACTAGGTTGCTGAATTCGAATTGTTCACCAAAATTATTGGAACAGAGGGGATTGGCTTTGAATGGTCTGGGAGTATCTGGGATATCTGTCGGACTGGGTGGTAAGAGGTACGTCTTACTCGTGTAGGACTAATGGACCGTGACTGATGATAGTCTGGTAGAGCTGGTGCGGCCATTAGCGTACCATACAAATACAGCCTTACCCCCTCACACTTTCAGGTGAGTCTACTAGGAAAACGGGGCTGACGAGAAGGAGCGGAGACCCAGTGAGGATAGAGCCTCATATCACTGTAAACCAAAAAGGGAAGGGGAAGAAGAAGGATGAAGATGAAGGGGCTGTAGAAGGGGTCATCTATCGAGTGAGTCGATATCAATGCCGAGCTGACTCAAGGTCTCGGCTGAGAAAGTCATCGTTGCAGTTGACGAGTCTAAAGAGATTGATCTTCCGGAACGCCTAAGACTGTGAGTCCTCTCGTGTCCGTCTGTTGAGACTGCTGACGATAGGCTGAAACTTGCGAACTCCGTAACATTCGATCGAATGGAGAGGACTTTGAGGCATGTACGCCGTGCAGTCGTTCCCGAAACCACATCTGGACCTAGTCCACACGCCATCCCGAATCTCGCGTTGATCAATACCCTGCTTGGAATTGAAGAACCTCAATGGCTTGATGAAGTCCCCGCTCCATTTCCTCAAGGCGACGAAGCAGAGGGCGGTGTTGATAATGAGATCAAGTGGTTTGGCGAGGCATTGAACGATAGTCAGAAGGAAGCTATTCGATTTTGTCTCAAGGCTCAGACTGTTGCTTGTATACATGGTCCCCCAGGTGTGCGTTCTATATCATCTATTTACATAATATGAGCTGACGATAGTAGACTGGTAAAACGCATACACTCATCGAACTAATTTTCCAACTTCTTTCAAGACCCGCATTCGGACAACACACTCGACCACCCCGTATCCTCATTACCACCCCATCCAATCTTGCGCTAGATAATCTCTTACTCCGCTTACACGCGCTATCGCAACTGCCCCCTTATTCTGCACTCCTGCCCCCGGGCTCTATCCTCCGTTTAGGACATCCTACGAGGGTTCATCGGGATTTGGTCAATCAGACATTAGACTATAGAGCAAAGAATGGGGATGATGGAGCGTTATTGAAGGATGTGGGGAAAGAGTTGGAGAGTCATCTTAATGATCTTGCCAAAAAGAGAGGTGAAAAGGGGGCGGTCAAGGGGAAAGAAAGGGGTGGGAAATGGCAGGAAGTCAGAGATCTGAGGAAGGAACACCGTCAGAGGGAGGGAAAAGTCGTCGGTAATGTGGTGAAAGCTGCTCAAGTGCGTCCGTTTCTCCTCCATCTGAATAGATACTTATGGGTAGGTGGTTTTGGCAACATGTCATTCAGCTGGGTCCAAACAGCTCAACAATATTCAATTCGACATCTGCATAGTCGATGAAGCGACCCAAGCAGTCGAGGCGGTATGTTGGGTCCCGATCCTGAAATCGAGTAAATTGATTCTTGCTGGTGATCCACAACAAGTAAGTCATCCTTTATGTTCAGACTGACAATAGCTTCCTCCGACCATCATGAGTAATGAGAAACCAGCCAAGGTCGTCTCCACTGCATCGGGGGCAGATGCCGAGGTGGATCTGGATTCACTGGAAGTTGGGAATCGGCCTCGTTTGAGACCACCTCGAACACTCGAGACTACACTCTTTGATCGATTAGAGAGGATGTATGGGGAGGGAATCAAACGTGTTTTGAAGGTACAATATCGGTATGTCACCTCACCGTTGCCGCATATTGGGCTAATCCTACCAGGATGCACGAGTCTATCGCATCATTCCCTTCTGACACGTTATACGATTCCTCCCTCATCTCCGATGCCTCTGTTGCAACCCGAACACTACTCGATCTACCCAGCATCTCGGATCCTGATTCGGAAGATGCAATCGACGCACTTACCCCTACTACCATATTCTTCGACACTGCCGGATGCGAATTCTATGAGCGTACCGAAGGCGATGGCGAGTCAAAGTCACTAGGTGAGGGAAGTAAGAGTAATGAGAATGAAGCGGTGGTTGTTTGTAAATGGGCGAGAAAACTTGTGAGCTCACCCGCCTAAATTTCGGGTCGGGAAAGCACGCTAAGTACAGATTGCGATGGGTGTACCTGAACATGAGGTCGCTGTGGTGACTCCTTATCAGGCCCAGGTATCGCTTATCTCTGAGATGATTAGAGAGGAGCATCCTACCATGACTATTGGCAGTGTGGATGGTCTTCAGGGTCAAGAGCGAGAAGTAAGTCTTGGTCTTACGAACAAGTTGCGGATACTGACAATAGGCAATCATACTCAGTCTAGTACGATCAAATACGTCAGGCGAAGTCGGATTTCTTGGCGAGTATAGACGACTGAATGTGGCCATGACAAGGGCGAAAAGGCAGCTTGTGAGTCATCATGTCTCACACTTTGTACACGTGTACTGATAGCAGTGTGTTGTCGGTGACTCTTCGACCGTTGGCCAAGGAAGTAAATACTTGAAGAGCTGGATGGAATGGCTCGAAACGAATGCGGATGTTCGATATGCAGGAGACGACCAGATTTAGCGACGTTTATCATGGAACAATTCCGATACAATTGTCTCACCCGGATGATTTGGTACCTCGGGTCCTCGTGAAGGATGTTTCTGTTTCACCGGAACATGAGTGCGGTGCATATGCATAGGTATCATAATGGTCGTCTATTGACAGCACTACACACCTTTCGACTATACTGTGACTGACCGGATCGACTTGCGCTCGGGCATAATACTTCAGCCTTCGATCGATAATCACATCCCGGTAGTAGCGGACTGTGGAGCACATAGTGAGTGAAACAACCCTCGGATTTACGGATTCTCCTTGATCCGAGCACTGTTGTGTGTGTGTTGTGTTGATGAAAAGCTGACTTTTTGTTCAGGTTGGCCCAAATCCCTATCCCCTTGTCATCCTCTCAAACATACAACCCTAGACGCAATGACCGCAATGTCAAAATCTACATCTCGGTCTCGTACTTCCATTTTTTCAACATGGACCCATAAAGAGAAGGATTACGACAAGGGGAATACGAAAGATCGATCACCTATAACACCCTTTTCACCCTCTTCCACTACCTCGTCACCTTTACCATCGACTGTACCGAACTCACCTCTGTCAGATTCAGACCCTTTTAGCTGCTCTATAGCACTCCCTGAACCCTATCGACCCTCTTTGTCATTGGTTTCACCTACTTTCGAGACTCACCCTTCTTCTTCAAGATACCATAATTACGATAATGTTCATGTTAATCAACAGACTACGAATCTAGTGAATGGGACTGAAAAGACACCAAAGATCGTAGTTGCCTCGCCATCTACTGGGACTATTCATTATCTATTTCCTGATTTCTCGGTACAGCCCAAACCTAGTGGAGTGGAGGAGAAGGAAAAGAGGGGATCTAGGCTTGATCCATCCGCCGCTAAAAGTATCGCTCGATCGATATTCAAACGACAATCGAAATCTGCTTCTGATATCAGAGCACTAGCGCTCGAAAGCGATAGTAAAGGCAGAGACAGATCACGAGCAAAAGTTGTCGAATCATTCTACATCCCTCATTCACAATTGCCCCCGGGCTCCCGACCTGATCCGTTGAGACCAGCCAAGAGGGTCGTCTCTGGTACATCGACTGCTGGAAGCACCACCTCGAAAGAGACTACGGTAATCAAAGACGGGAACGAAAAACATCCACTAAGCATGCGGACGTTGAGACGACAGCCTAGTATGGCTGATCTTACTATCGGTAGGAAGAGGGGTGAGGGGATAAGAGAGGCAATGAAGGAGAACGACGTGAGGGGTTCTGGAGCGGAGAGGGAAGCGATGGTCACGAAAAGACAATCTGGTCTGTGGAACTTGGGCCAGAGGAGAGAGTCGGACACATGGCGGGATCTTGTCGATAGTATGACCCGAGATCAGGTAAGTCCAAGCCTCAAAAGGGACAGAGAGCTTACAACAGGCACCTATTTCGACTGAGCTAGTCTCGCCGACCGACAAGACCTACAACTCGATCACTCATGCAGAAGTCTCTCAGCCCATTACCCAAAAGCACATCCGAGAATACAGTGTCGACAACCGTAGACGATCCTCATCCCTCTCATATATGCGCCCATCTAGTTCTTTCGTCGAGCAATCCCCCTCGATCCCCTGTCCGGACTTTGGTGACCCCATCGATTTCTCCGTGGCCATGGCTGAATCTCCTTCTTACTCCCATTTCGATTATTCTACCGCTGGCTCGTCGGCCATGTCAAGATCCAACACCATATCTCGTAATCGGACCAATGCCAATCCAGTACCGATGTCGGCTGATATGGTCCGGGGAGATACGAGAAAAGGCCTAGGGAGCTACGAGACTGCAAAGCAGATCGCTAGGGCCGATGCTGCTAAACGCCTAGTCGGCGATGGACCTTATGCTATCTTGAAGCGTTCCATGTCTTTCAAGCGTGATACTACGAAAGATAGGAAATCAACTCGACATCGATCGCAGTCACTCTCAGCGAGATCAGTACGGGATATGGATATCTCATCACCTGTTCCTATGCCAATGCCTGCCAATGCCGAGACGATTGCGGATAAAGCAAAGAATCGGCAATCCCTCGGACTATCACGGGGAATCTACTTGGGCGATCTGTCAGTGGACCTGGGAGGTAGGTATACACCTTCATCGCCCGCTTCTAGCGATGCCACATCCCTCTATCCCGCTTCTAGTGCTTCGACAGCTTCCTACCCCCGACAAAGCATCATCATTGAACAACATAAACCCCTTCATCCGGCATTGAATGGGTCGGAGATCTCGATTCTCGCGCCCTCAAGTGTCGGTCTAGGGTTCTCCCCAGTCGGAACACAATATTCCCTGCCAGAAAGCCTGGAAGCGGAAGCGATAGATCTCACGGGAACATACAGTCATCGACCGGAACCTAAGCGGTCATTATCATCCAGTGCAAAATTACCAAAGAGGTCGACTTCGCTACATCGGATCAAGCTCGAGAAATCACTCTCAATAGCTAAATCGGCAGAGACACAGGATGAAAGCCTTCAGAGCAAAGTACAAGGTGAAGGCTCAAAGCTTAAACCACGTCGGTCGTTCCTCTTGGCCCAGAATACATTCTTCATCCCTCCGCTCGCCGTTCCGCCCAGTGTGAGATCTTCTAGATCCATGTCGACATTGAAACACCCAAACAAGTCTGGTCTTGGTAATCCGACTGAATTACTTCCTCCGGCTCCTGTGACTACCAATACTACCCCTGTAGCCCATGATCGTCGAACTCGGAACGGAGGTTTCAACCTATGTTCGTCTCCTGATTCTATCGATCCTCTACCTCGGCAAGACACTCCGTTAACCGGAATGCAGAGAAAGAAATCCACGCCCTTCCTTACCGCCTCGGCATCGATCAGAGGGATGTTCCGGCATAACTCAACTTCAATAGCTCGGACGCTATCAAGTGCTTTCGACAAAGATTCAAAGTCACCTCCGGGACGGGTTGTGGAACCGACAGGTTCGCCTGGTGAGCCCGAAGGAGAGCGGGAATGGAGGGAGGGGTTGTTGAGAGAAGCTGTTACTTCCCATTTCAGTCGGACAGATGTGAACACGGTCCGCACCGCCCCTGTCAAGTCGAGCAAGAGGTTGCCGATTCCCGCGCAATTGATGGAAGCTGCGCATGTTGACGATGAGGAGTCAATGTATGGTCAAATGGAAGTAGAGATCGAGGCGGAGCAGGAGCAGGTGCTAGTTCATAATGGAGATGTGATTAGCCTGTGAGTCCATCGATTGCTACAGAGGATTCAGCTGATATGAAGGTGCTCGCCCTGTCAGGTGATGTCGCGACCTCCTTCTCCGACGCAAAAGCTCCGAAAGCAGAAACGACCTCCGACCCCCACATCCCGTCACGAAGCGCCTCAAAAGGCGATGATCTCCCCGCCGCTCCCCTTATTGACCGACCTATCGCGACTCACATCTCCAGTAGCCACATTGCACGATGTACCTACATCAGTCAAGATGGAACGCGTCCCTGCTGCCTCCTCGATCTCGCCCGCACCGGCACCTGTCAAGCTGGCGGCGCGTCGAACATCAGTCTCGACATCTCTAGGAATGTCATTCCGTTTGACTCTTCGACCCAAAAAGTCCAAACCCCGCCTAAACCTCCCTCAACCCGTATCTAGTACGACCCGTCTCCCTCCTCGTCCGCTACTCGATGAGCTCACTGCTCTCGAACAACAAGCAACTCTGAGCAGTATGTTACCGGGAGCAGAAGATAAAGCGAGAAAAGTATTGGAATGGCGATCAGAAGTGGAAGAGAATGGCGATCTGGCAGCTCTTGAAGAGAAGATGACTAAACATGTAGAAAGGGAGAAGGAGTGGATGAGGTTGAAAAAGAGAGAGGTTGTTGCTAGTTGATAAGAACCTGTGGGGATCTCTTGGTTTGTTCTGGTTCACTCGTAATTTCTCATTCATGTTCTGGTTCCCCCGTATTATACGACCTTTTATGCTATACGACTCATTATGCTACATGAATTTATGCTATACCAACTCTGAAACCTATTCTAAACAACGCCTGCACTATATAGCAAGCCTCTCCTCTCGCTACGAGCCGAGTCGTGAGGTCCTGGATGAGATCTGGTGAAAGATTGAGGCGTGATCCGATATTGAGTAGCTTGGTCCTCAAGCTTATCTCGGCATAACAGCCGCTTTGGCGGACTCCCTCAAATCTCTCGTCACATCTACTCCAGCCCACAGCTTCGCCTGCTCCAGACCCTGCCCGACCATGGCTTCAAGCCCACCGATGACTTTCCACCCGCACCTCTCTGCCAATCTGGTTATCCGAGTATCAGGGGAAGGGTGATAACACATCTCCAACACCGCCCCTCTTTCCTCTTGTCTACTTAAGAGAGAGTCCAAGATGTCCCTCACCATCAATTCAGATGAAGTGTTAGGTTCGAAATCTGGTATTGCACTTATAATTAGCCCTGGCGCGTCCACTTCCTGCGCTTCGGATAGGGAGGATATATGTCGTATTTCGAGATTCGTCTTCGTATCGCGTATAACGGCCTCTACCTCTTTCCGATCCCGATTGATGATGTATATCTTGGAGCAGCCGAGATATCGTTCTAAAGCGTATATGGCAGCTCGACAAGTTCCTCCCCCACCCACTATCAACCCGGGTCTGCCCCTCATATTGCCCAGAACTCTTTCATCCAAATTACTCAGGAAAGCATCCCTAATCCCTATCACATCCGTATTCGTTCCCCACATCTCTCTCTGACCATGATGCTCTCGGAAGTAGATGGTATTGACAGCTCCGACGGCTTGAGCTTCTGGCGTGAGGTGATCCAAGTATGGTAGAACAGAGACTTTATGAGGCATAGTAACTCCTGATCCGAGTAGACGGGGTACAGGCGGGTGAATGGACAGATATGCCATGAATGAAGATAGGTCTGTCGTCTCGGCTAATAATTGGGCGTAGGGAATTTTCGAAGACGACGATATGGAATCATGTAATTTGGGTGAAGAGGAATGGCCGATCGGAGAGCCGACGAGATAGGCTACATTGGTCAGATGCGTGATAGGAGGAGGAATGAATTTCGCTGCTTCGCTGCCCTCTGGCGCTGGTTGAGCTAGCAATTCGATCGTCATAGCTTGAATAACAGTTGTAGCATGGGCCTGACGACAGACATTCCCGGTTCATTGTCGGCCTGACGCGGCACGGCCCGGATGTCGGCGCGTTCGACCTCAACATATTTTCTCGGCATCGCAGAACATTGTATAAGCCAACACCGGGAACAAGACTGATCGGCAAGCGGTAGCGAGCGAGGGGTTCGGTGGAAGCAAGGTATTCGAGCTCAAAAAGTGCTAAAAAATGGTCGATGACGGGCTTGAACCGCCGACCGTCGCATTATTAGTACGATATTCTACCGACTGAAATAATCGACCAGGATTGGAAGACCTATGATTGAACTGGAAAATGTAAATATATGAACTATGCTTTTGGGGAGAAGGGAATCAATTACTGGCTCGCCTCCATCGAACGTCATATCTACCGCAATGATAGTCAGTGCATGGTCTGCTCTGAGATGTTGGATGTCCTCCTTTTTTCGTTGCCAGCCTCACTGGTCACCTGGAGTGTCTGATCGGTGCTGATGGCCTGGCGAACCAGACTCTACGGGCAAACACGCATGATTTCCACATGGACGGCTGCACTTGGCGGATCAAGGTTCTCTGATCACTCCATCATCAAATACTCTGTCGGGCTTGGGAAAATTCGAGATTGATCCGAAAGTCGACGCCCAGAGGTGAGATGACATCAGATCTTCTTGGCAACGTCTCCATGCTGGGCCGACATGCTGGACCGATGCCAAGAAATACGGGCCGCGGCAAAGTGGAGCCAGATAACTACACTACAAGACCTGTCGCATGCTTGGCCTGGCGAGATATAAGAACCAGTAGACTGGATACGCGAAGCACTTATCTGCCAGATGATGACCCACTTCGCACTAGCTACAACATTATGGGTGTCTTTGATCTCTCTGGCTACACCAGCCTTATCTCAGAATGGGCGTCAAATCCTGACGTCTCATGATATATACCTTTCACATTTGTCGCCTTTGATCACATACTTGCCTCAAGCTTTCGATGATGATATCCAGACTGGGTGGGATATAACGTTGGAGCGACACAGTGCAACCCGCACCGGCGCTTCCATAGAATTTGGTTACTTCGGCACAACTTTCGAAGTCTGGGGCAACGGTACCAACTATGATTGGAACATGTCGAATATGGGTGAGGACCGTAGACGGCAATACGTCACCCGAAGCGAGATTGGACAGCCCGCATTCCTCGCCCCGCTAGCAGGAGTCGAACTTGACTGGCATGATGTCGAAGTGAGATTGAATGAATCCGAGGGAAGTTATATGGATATCAGGGGGTTCATGCTACGTACATCGTTGCCCAGAGTTGAGTGAGTCGACTTGGGTCCAATTTCGTGCAATTTGTCTGACAGAGCAGCACATATGAGAACGCTATACACATGAGTGGATCCGAATTACATGAAGTCTACCGAGACTCTGATCCGGCAAGCGCTTGGGAGACAATGGACCCACCTACCAATCAAACAACAAACACTCCATTTGCTTCAGGATACTATGAGCCACCAGTGGGAGGTTCAGAATACCCGTTCAACTCGACCGTCTTGTCGACCAACCAGACTGGAGAGCGTCTCTACTTCGAGGTGCCTCAGGGGACCTCAATGTTTCAGCTATATGGTACCGTCGGCCCCGATCAGGGAGAGTACGAAGTCCGATTGATCCCCGACAGATCGGAACATGATATTCAATTCAAACCCCATTCCTACAATCAGACTTTGACCGGCGAAAGTCCTATTGATGCGAATCTACAGATCAAGTACGCTGCCTGGCTAGATCCTAGGGTGAATTACGCCGTAGAACTTGGATTACTCGAAGAAGGTAAGAGGACCGACATCCACGGAGCATCGTTCTGGAGCTTTGTGGATACCTCTGAGGGGTAAGTTACACTGATCTTCGTTATCACTTGACTGATGATCAGGAGACCGGAACTCGAAGATTGGTATTCTGCCGACTCGGATAGCGGATTGAGCGGTGGTCAGATTGCTGGTATTGTAGTATGTCGTTCAGCTCTTCGAGTACAGACCACTATCTGACAGTCAGGTGGGTAGTGTCGCTGGCGCTGCGTTGATCGGTCTGGCAATCTGGTTGATTATGCGACGAAGGAAGTGAGTTCATCCTCTCTCTGGCCGACATTGGATCATCCCTGACCCAATCAGCCGGACCAAAGCAGCTAAGACACCTGTTGGGAAAGGCGATGTCGAAAGCAGATCCACGTAGGGGTATAACATTGTACAGAATTGATACGAAGAAAGATGCAGAGGTATAATCCCGACGAGCTATTCCCGTTGTTCTGACTTGCGATTTGCAGAAGTCGTCTACCTGCGCATCGTCACGTGGCTTCATCGGCTTTGGCCGAAGGTGTCATGCTTCGTCAAGATTAGACTGTCTTGTCGTGATTCCAGTGTGTATCGCCCATCGCACATCATCATGACGGTCCTTATCGCACTGTCTCTGGTCTTGGCGCCTCTATTGGCGAGCGCTACTCATGAAGCAAAGCAATTTACCGCGGTGGACATGTTGTCAGCTCCACGACCTCAGGCGCCTATTCCTAATTACGAAGGCACTCAGGCTATCTCTGTTGTGGACAACTGGGATCCTACCAAGGACAAGTATGTACGCCCTGTATCGTATGGCTGATGATAGGACTACTCGATCAGTCTATCTTGTTGCCCTCGATACAGAGAATCAAGATCCAGTCGAGCTTTTCCAATCACCGCCAGGCCAAGCAGGCGACTTCTTTTGGTTGTCGGGGGATCTAGCGGCTTACTTGAACGGTTCTTCGCTTGTCTCTTTTAGGACGAGCGTAAATAGTCAAGACTTGAAGCAGACCAAGCTGTTCGACTTCCCAGCGGGCATCAGCGCAGGCGAACTCCAGTACGAGCATGAGACGGGACATTTGGCTTTCACTGCTCAGGTCTGGGAACAGGGAAATGGGTCCTTTGAAGCTGTCGAACACTGGAACCAGAAGTACGATAGCAGAGGAAATACCGGCCAGGTGTATGATGAGCTCTTCATCAGGTGACTACACATCTCTCATCATGTGCGAGAAAGTGAATTGACCAGCAGGCATTGGGACACCTGGAGGGTACCCGGTAAGGTCTGGACTGTCGGCATGACCAAGATTCACAAGGGTATCAATGGATTCATGGAGAAGCCTCAACAGTTTGTCAATCTTATGAACGGCACCGGTCTTGTAAGTCGTACTAGTCACCCTGATATGGCTGAAAGTGAAGTACAACCAAATGGACGGCCCGACTTTCGCCATCTCCCCCGCTCACCTTGCGGTCTCGGTCAAAGCTCCGCGATTAAACAATGCCTTCCACACCCGAGAAGATGTCTACATCTTCGACATCGCGCACCCCCACTCCGCCAAACCCGCTCACTTGACCCCTCACGACCATGGGGCGGTGTCTGGTTTGACGTTCTCGCCGGACGGATCGAAACTCGCGTGGCTTGAGATGGCCGAGGATGGATATGAGAGTGATAGGCGAGTTGCTGTTGTGCATGACACCAAGGTCGCCACTAGATGGACGGATACTTGGGACAGATCTCCCAGCTCCATTACGGTACGTCTGGCTGTATCACCGATCGCTGATGATAGTGGTCCCGAGATTCAGAGTCGCTATACCTTCTCGCTGAACACGAAGGTCGGGTCCTTCCTTATCATCTACAGGAAGCTGGTCATCTCCCTTTGGCTCTGACCTTCAATCACTCGACCACTTCCATCTCGGTTCTACCCAAGCAGATTCTACTCTCCATCACCTCCCATATCAACCCGCTAGACTACTACCTTCTCCCCGAAGAGTCTGATAACGAACCTCGACACCTTCACCGTCTGACCTCATTCTCTGATAAACACATCGATGGCCGTCTCGACACACATCAAGGTGAAGAGTTCTGGTTTGAAGGAGACGAAGGACATCAAGTCATGGGATGGGTAATCAAGCCTCCAGGGTTCAAAGAGGGACAAGAAAAGCAATGGCCATCCGCTTTCCTCATACACGGTGGGCCACAAGGGGCATGGGAGGATGCATGGTCGACGAGGTGGAATCAAGCCCTATTTGCCGCAGAGGGCTATATAGTGATTGCCATCAATCCGACTGGATCCACGGGATATGGTCAGGAGTTCTCTGATCGGATTCAGGGGAACTGGGGAAGCCGTCAGTTTCCTCTCTTACGATGCAGTAAATACAGCTGAGCATCAGACCCCTACAAGGATTTGGTTGCGGGCTATCATGCTGCTCAGAAGCAATTCCCAGAGGTAAACGGATGTATAGACACAAGGCTGATATCAGATCGATCCGGAACGCACCACAGCCCTGGGAGGATCATACGGAGGCTACATGATTAACTGGCTCAATGGCCACAATCCAGGCTTCAAAGCTATGGTTAATCACGATGGAGTTTTCAGTACCACCGACGGGTTCTATACCACGGAAGAGGTCTGGTTCCAGCTACAGTACGCGTTCTCCCGCTTTCATGTTGCGTCAGCTTACATATGTAGCGATAACGAAGGATCACCTATCGAAAACAGGGCGGGTTATGAAAAATGGAATCCCGCTAATCATGTTGCGGAGTGGTCAACTCCCACTTTGATCATCCACTCAGGAAAGGACTTCCGATTGGTGGACGGTAACGGTATTGGTGAGTCTTATCGCTCCCTATGTATCGACTACAGCTGATTATCGATAGCTGCATTCACCGCTCTTCAATAGTAAGCTGACACGTCTTTTTCTAAGCTAACAAAATCAGTCAGGGTGTCCCTAGCAGGTTCCTCTATTTCCCTGATGAGAACCACTGGGTTCTCAAACCAGGAAACTCGAAGAAATGGCACGAGGAAGTCTTCAAGTGGCTAAACGAGTGGGTAGGACATGGGAGGAAGGAGAAGGAGAGTGACTCGCATGAAGGCTTAGTCATTCAGTAGTGAGGGTGTCGGAATTAGAAGAGTATCTACACATAGTATGCATGGCATGTATACCGCTTGGCTGTATCTATATAGCAGTTTCCTTCACCCTACCTGAATCTCCCTCCATATCCGGCCTGAACAGCCCATGGCGCCGCTTGCACCATCACGTCATTGAACGATCCATCATCATAACCATCATCACGGTCAGAAGGGTACCCTTCATAGTCGAGGTCCTCGTCAGCAACTGAAAGTCAGAACCGCCCAGCCTTCTTTACGGACCATCAGTATATTCTCGATGTTCGCCATTCTGGGCGGGATACTTCGAGCTTGTTGCTTGATGTTGCGGTGCGCCTGTGTTTCCGGCTTGAAGGTCATGATGGTGAGTGTCTTGAGTGTACCTTTCTTTCGGAAAGGTGTTCTGCGGGTATGCAGGACCGCTGTCATGTTCTTGGAGGTCAAAAGATCCTACGAGTCAGGAGGGCTGACGCCGTTGGAGGTAACCAGTGAAGCTCACCTTCGAATCCCTCTTCTGACGAACCGTACTGGGATAGGTCATGAGGGTCTGTCTCCTCGTATGCCACTTGACTATCGATTGACATGTCATGATCGTCGTATGTTTCTTCTCGTTGGTATGCCTCAGAGGGAGGATGCTGAGCATCCTGAAAGACATGTGAATCAACGGTCTCGTAATGCTTGTCAAATTGAAAGTAGTCAGGTCGAGGGCATTGAGAAAGACCGTGATCGGATAGCTCTCGACCGGGAGAAGCAGCTGAGATCAGTAACTAATCCTCGGATATATTCAGATGAAAAGGATCTACTATCATCTCGGCCACGTTGCTGCTGATAAGATTGGACATCGTGGTCCACCTCCTTCGCCTCGATATCCTGTCGCCTTCTGAAAGCTTGAGCATGATGTTGCTGATGACCTGTCGACGACTCGAAGTTCTGTCTGGCAAGGGCAAGCATCGCGTACTCGTCCTGTGGCGAGGGCGCTATCGGTCAGTCTTGGTCTTGCTCTGCATGG
>Ga0265797_10003727_pt1 | contig 24142 bp, 17 predicted proteins | sample P2T30metagenome_FD_192433 | JGI IMG/M metagenome (GOLD analysis project Ga0265797, IMG submission 192433) | Plant litter microbial communities from East Loma Ridge, Irvine, California - P2 T30 | ecosystem: Environmental > Terrestrial > Plant litter > Unclassified | place: USA: California... | reverse complement strand
TACGAGCACGTCTCTCGCGAGAAAAAGCCGGTTACTATCAGGATCTGTTTTGTCGTTGACGAGGCGAATTCTGAACTCTATGAGCCGCCAAAGGACTAGCTCTGCGAGTTCATTGGTTGATGGCGTTAAAAGGAATGGCCTTAGAGACCAAGCAGAGCGTGAGGGCGTGAGGGTCTTGGATGTGTGGGTCAGATGAGGCGCCGAGATGTGGTGGTCGCTTATGTTGGCGATGTGGAGGATTGCTTGGAAGAGAACTGGATTGTCATGAAAAAATGGCAAGTCTCTTTAGTACGAGGATCTGTCACGCGCGCAAGTTTTTGTACCGTTGGAGCAACGACTCGTCTAAGAATGAATTGTACATCGCCGAGCCGCCGGCCGAACAGAAGGGAGTTGGTCGGGTTGATCGGAAATATTGTTCATGCATATGATCTGGGCTGAACGAGCGGAGGGCGGCGATATACTTGTAAGTAGGGATATCGGATGATCTAATATCAAGTGAATCGAGTTCGCTCCTTTGTTCTGTCACATAAGGCAGAATGGTGCTCAGTTGATAGTGAAAGGTAATTGGGAGTTCCTTGATGCAGGCTGCAGCACCTGGCTTTGACCAGTCACTCACTTCTGTTGGCTGACACGCGATCATAACAACCCTCCACATCATCTCTTCAGTCCTCTTCTTTCCAGAACTCGACCCCTCGCACAACGACACGAGACACGAAAAGCGCACACCGCCTCGATCACGAGCTGCACAGGCACAGGCTGACGCTCACGCAAAAGCTCACGCACTTGTTTCTCATACACCAGCTCACCTCGCCTGCTGCCTAATCACTCCCACTCGCAAACGGCCGACACAATGACTCGTTCCACCAAGGCACGCGCCACAGACATGGACAACGAGCCTCCAGCCAAGGTCAATACACCAATTTAGCATCCTATCAAGGTCGCGCGCTTGTTGCAGCTCAACAGTACGTGCAGTGCTAATCCAGCAAGCAGAAGCGCAAAACCACTCGCGAGCTCGCTGCGGCCACTCCTCGTCGCCACACCCGCGGCATGACCACAGATGCTGCCCGGAAAGCCGTCTTCAACACCCCTGAACTACTCGAGAACATCATCTCCTTTATACCACCGGCAGATATCCTCACCAAAGTGCAAAGATTGTCACGGCAGTGGAAGGACGTCGTGGAATCCTCGCGCATCATAAGGAAACAGCTCTGGTTGAGGGTTCCGAGTGTGAGTACAGTTCGGCCTACTTCCTTCACTGATGCGCACACATTCCCGGGATTGGCCTACTGGGGCACGCTCGGAATGCCGCTTTACCTGCATACTGTGGCATTCAACCCATTGCCTCTCGAGAGCACAGCAGAACCATTCAGAGTCTCACCGATGGATGAAAGACAGGTCAAGAGCATCATGGAAGTTAGTGGCAGTCGCGTACGCCCGCAAAGAGTCAAGTTCTCGTGTCAAAAGGCTAGTGGCAGAGCCGATTGTTCGTTTCGAAGCAGCTGGAGGGACATGTATTTGACCGATCCACCCATCACAACGGCGTTTCTCAATTTGAACAACTCCAACGACTTTGAGGGACGATCTGGCCCCTCATATATCACTTTATCCGTGCGAGACCAAAACGGCCTCACTTTCGGTATGGTGCACGATGCTATTATGGCAGGTTTGCCTGCGAATGTTCAGGAAGATTTGCGAACTACTGGATCTCGTTTCATTGGCTTCCTTTATGCCGCTTATGAAGCGAAGAGCGAGACATAAGTGCGACTGCTCACTGAAGGAGCCGAGGTCAGACAGCCATAGCATGGTGCAGTGGAAGAGCGCTCAGGGATCTTGCGGGCATAGGATGAAGGTGGATGTGACACGGAAGAGAGATGAAGTGGCAGCAGCGCTCCCAAGCCATCAGAGCTTAATATCCAGAAGGTCATCAGTGTTCAGCATTATACCTTTCGTCTGACGTGGCATGTCAATCACAGAAGCCCAGACAAAGGTGAAACAACCCGATGCTGGAACACCTTGCTGTTTGCCCTTTTACTTGTTTATGAGAATCGGTCTGTGACGTTGTACTGTATGTGCATCAATTTCCTCCTCTGCGTGTACAGTAGCTCAAAGCGGTTGCGGATCGTGGGGTCATTTTTTGTGGATCTCGCTCCTGGCTCGCTTCCTTCCACCTTTCGAATTTCTAAATTTGGTGCGTGGAGTGAAGTGGGATTGACCGCTTGAAGGCTCGTTGAATGAGATGAAGAATTGAAGTGACCCTAACTGCCTCTATTTGTCCAATATCGTTTCTGCGGCGTCATCTCGGTCAGTTGCAACGTGTATCCTCGACTGTGCTCTCGTATACCACGGAAGCACCCTCTCCGTCCGCTACCCGTCGTGACTCAGTGACCTCACCTTCAAAACAAATTCCCGTTCCATCGAGCCATTGGACTTTCAGTACAACGACACACAAATAGCCAACATGAACGGCACAAGCAAAGTCATCCACGGCGAGTGGTCGCCTTCTTCTTGGAGAGAGCGCCCCATCAAGCAAGCTGTCGAATACGAGGACCAAGATGCTGTCCAGAAATCACGCACAAAGCTCAACCGCCTCCCACCCATAGTCACTCCCACCGAGATCTGGCGTCTTCGCCGCTCCCTTGCTGAGGTGGCAGAGGGCAAGGCTTTCCTTCTTCAGGGTGGCGACTGTGCCGAGCTCTTCGACTACTGTAATGAGGATGCCATCGACTCCAAGATCAAGCTGCTGTTGCAGATGTCCCTCGTGCTCATCTGGGGAGGCAACAAGCCTGTCGTTCGTATTGCGAGAATGGCGGGACAGTACGCTAAGCCTAGGAGTTCGCCCATGGAGACTGTCGATGGAAAGCAGGTGCCCAGCTTCCGTGGCGACATCCTCAACGGCTTTGATCCCAATGAGAGAGATCTTGACCCTGAGCGTCTCGTCCAGGCCTACTTCCACTCAGCGGCTACTCTCAACTACGTGCGTGCACAAATCTCATCTGGTATTGCCGACTTGCACAACCCTCTGGACTGGGGCCTTGGCCACGTTGCCGACCAGGAACTGCAGGCCAAGTACAGCACGATTGTTAACAGCATTCGCGAGTCACTACGCTTCATGAAGACTATCGGCGCCGACACTTCTGGCCAGCTCCAAGCCATTGATCTCTTCACCTCCCACGAAGGTCTGCTCCTTGAGTACGAGGAGGCTCTGACCAGGAAACTCAAGCACCCCTCCAACCGCAACGTCCCCGCCACCCACAAGCCTGCTTCCACACCAAAAGTCTCCCCTCTGACCGGCGGCGCCCTCATCAACCCTTCCATCCAAGGCGAAGAAGAAACCAGCGGCCACTACAACACATCCGCCCACTTCATCTGGGTCGGCGACCGCACGCGCCAGCCCGACCACGCGCACATCGAGTACTTCCGCGGCATCGAGAACCCCATCGGCATCAAAGTCGGCCCCTCAACCTCCACCGCCGACCTGACAGAGCTCCTCGACATCGTCAACCCGCGCAAGGAAATCGGCAAAGTCACGCTGATCACCCGGTACGGCCACGGCAAAGTCGAAGAGTTGCTCCCCGTCCACATCGAAGCCGTGCGCAAGACCGGCCACGTCGTTGTGTGGCAATGCGATCCCATGCACGGCAACACGCGCTCGACGTCTTCGGGTATCAAGACTCGCTCGTTCGCTTCTATCCTTGCGGAGTTGAGCTCTGCGCTGAAGATTCACAAGCAGTGCGGTTCGATTCTGGGCGGTGTGCACTTGGAGCTTACGGGTGATGCGGTCACGGAGTGCACTGGTGGTAGTGTGGGACTGCAGGATGAGGATCTTGGAGAGAGGTACGAGACGTTCTGTGACCCGAGATTGAACGAGAAGCAGGCGCTTGAGCTGGCATTCTTGGTGGCTGGTAGTCAGAGGGAGGATTAGGTTCCTCTCAGAGCATATGTTGTCTTTGTAAAATCTCCCCCAAAAGTCCTTAGCTACCTCAAAACAGTCAGCGTATAATTATACTCATAGCCAGTGGCTCTTTGCATTGCATCATTTCACATTGCCGACATACAGAAGGGCTAGTATGAGACTGCTGACGTAGACAGGGCAGTGCTTACGCTCAAAGTTTGTGTACTGCTCAAGCACTGGCTACAGTCTTATCAAGAGCTCTCTATGCTATTACTGTAGGACACGGGCGTATCCAGTAGCATGTTAGCCGCTGAGATACTAGATAAGTCGCCTTTATATTTTCAAAGCGTATTTAAGAATATCTCAGCTATTGAGACGCTATCTGCGTCGCTTTGATATCCTGCTAGGTAGTTTGCTAGTACGATGGGCTACCTACCAATTTGGAAATATGTTAGCCGCTGAGATACTCTCCAAGTCGCCTCTGTATCTCAAAGGCTAGTATGCTAGTACTATCTACGTCAGAGTTCTACGACATTACCATTAACCATCGAGAGAGCCCAGACACAAAACTTTTGAGCGCATGTAGCTGGGAGTTCGCCCCCCATGGGATATTTTGCTTGACTTGATCATGTAAGTACAGTATTTGGCTTATAGCTTGCGCTGCTCCGACTCTGCTGCGCTTCAGTCTCATAGCGTTTTCACCGAAAGCTTCTACTCATTCGCAAGAGGCAAAGATGCCGCCCGAGTAATCACCTCCAGCGCCTCAATCAGTTTCTCCTCTTCGTACCGCCTACCAACAAGCTGCAACGAAATCGGCGCATCGACGTACTTGCTTGGCTCGTCTAAAATTGAAGTCAGCAAAATCTCTCATTTCTCACCATTGAAACTTTCAAGCAGAACTTACAAAGCTCATAATTATACCTATCGTCCTCGTTCCTCGGCTCATACTCTTCTTCCCTCACATCCTCAGGCCCACACTGCAACCCCGTCGGGAAGACTAGCGCCGGATAGTCCAGCAAATTCCACTGCGCGGTATAACCCCAGTACCGCGCACTGTCCAGCGGAGGCGCGCAACCAGGGGCGACGGGGCAGAGCAGTACGTCTACGATGTTGTCTCTCTGACTTTCTGCTGAGATACTGATTGCCTCTCCGCTGCTCGGCCCAGGAATCTCCGTGCCAACGGAATTCCAATGCCGTGCGTACTCCGCTTTGTATGCTTCTCTCTCACTTGTTAACTTCCATACCTCAGCCAGCGAGAGACTCTTGAGGTTAGGATTATCAGTGATGATGAAGTCGCTCAGCGGACGCATTGGCTCGGAGGAGGCTTTTATAGCGGCCAGTTCTTCGGCTGCGCCGTCGGAGAAGTAAAGGCTGCTGATGATGCGCCAGGCGCCGGAATGGTTGTGAGGTGCGAAGGGGATCAGGGTTATGTTTGGGTTGGTGGCGAGTTTGGAGATTAGGGTTTTGAGGGCGCGGAGGATGGGTGGGTGGGGTTTGACGATGAGGTCGTCGAGGAGGACGCCGATGCGGAGGGGTTTGGTGGTGGTGGTGGTGGGCTAGAGGAGTGTTTAGTGTTGGGTGGATGTTGTGGTGCAGAGGATTTCGGGCTTACGGTGTGCTTTTCGCTGTCTCTCCATGGTATGGGTACGAGCGAAGGCTCGTAGAGCCATGGTTTCTGATCGATCAGTGTCTTCATGAAGATCTTAATGCCCTCGAGACTAGTGCTGAGTGGCCCGATCACAGGAACGATCTGCTCCTGGCCAAACATCGTTGCTGCGAAACCATCGAGTGGCAAACGGTAAGATGTCGGCTTCAAACCAAAGAGCCCTTGATTGGCAGCAGGCGATCTGATCGAACCGCCAATATCAGTGCCGATTCCGAGACAACTTCCACGCATGCCCAGCAGAGCACCTTCGCCTCCACTGCTGCCGCCACATGTAAGGTTTGTGTTGTAAGGATTCACGGTGACGCCGTAGATATTGCTAGACGTCTCGAGATGCATCAAGGTTTGAGGCTCTGTCGTCCTGGCATGGAAGACGCAGCCAGCGTTCCAGAGGAGCTTCAGTATCAAGCCATCATCTGTGGCGACTTTGCCAACCCAAGAGATGAAGCCGGCGTTGATATCGAGACCTTTCATGCCGATGTGCTCCTTGACACTGATGGGTAGACCATGCAAAGGACCAATCGGCTTGCCATGGGTGGCGTAGTACTCGTCTAGCTCTGCTGCTCTCTTGAGAGCCCTTTCGGGGAGCACCTCGGTGATGCAGTTGACGAGTTTTTCAGCTAGGCCGGCGCGTTGAAGAAAGGCTGTGGTGACTTGTGTGCTTGTTAGGCTTCCTATGGCCATACGATCGAGGAGAATCTCAGTAGGCAGCTCGGTGACTTCGATTACATCCGCCGGTAGTAGCTCAGCAGGAAGAGTTGTGACGTTGAGAGCATTGTGAGCTGGAACTTCGGGCACCTCGGGTTCGATCGCTGCAATTGTTTTATCACGATAAGCTTGTGCTGTTGCGGCAACATCCTGCCAGGACATGTCGCTGGTTATGTTTATCATTGTCACGCAAGTGCTTGGGTATTGATCGATGGAGCTCTGGGAACGCTTTGTCAAATGATGAAGTTTTTGGGAAATAGTGAGCAAGAGTGTTCTTGAAGAACAGAATAGCTCTAGCTACCTATGTTAGCTCCATATCTACACGTTATCTATATGATACGAGTTGCTTGCTTTGGCGGGTCCGCTCTGATAGAGATGAGGGGTCAAAGCGATAGTCGGATGCAGCTGCTTATCTCGTCCATAGCACAAATGCTACTCCGTCTATCAAAGCGGAGGCCGCTGATTAGCATGCTCGGTAGTGAAGAGATGCCTAAAGGTGATATAATTGCATATGTTGGCGAGGTTACTATGAAGTTGGCCGAGGTCGTTGCTGCGTTGCGGCCGTTCATTCTTTGCTGTGCCCTCGATCAAGTCTGCCGCTGTTGCACGTGACACGCAGTGCATATATACAGCACTGTACGCTCAAGCTTGTGTACGACTCCATCGCCAGCGCTTTATCCACGCTTTATTTACATCCCTCTATGCTGTTATCATAGCCTTCAAGTGAGTTTAGGAGCATGTTAGCCGTTGAGATACTGTCCAGGTCGCCCCTGTATCTCGGAATCCAGTGTGCTAGTGCCATCTGCTTTGAGGACTTAATCACCTTACCGTTGCCATTGAGAGTCCGTACAAGAACTTGAGCGCAAGTACTGTACGGGCCCGCCTCTACCTTGTTCATCAGAGTGCTGCCAACACTGGTACAGCTGCTGCGCTCGAGTTCGTGTGCGGACTCTCGGTGGCAAGCAAGGCTACTTAGTCTCTATGGTCATCGATACTAGCAGATTTGCTTATGACCTTGGTAGGCAGAACCAATAGTCTCTCAGTGATCGGTGTGTCTGAGAATCTCCATGTTGCCGATAGTATTAGCACGTTGAAATAACGCAGCTGGTGTCTTGCGAAAAGAGTACATGTAAGGTATTAAGGGTCGCACGTTTCGGGCTCCAACAGGCGATTGCACGTCTGGCCCGTGTATAGAGTCTGAGGGTTATACTCACCTGAAACTAATATTGACGTGCCAAGGCGATTCCATGCAGCACCGTTTCCAGCCGACAGAAGATGCGCCATCGCGTAAAATAAGCGAGTAATCCAACGGTATTTCCTATTCCCACGTGTGTAACGTCCAATGCAGCCAGCCAGCCTTGCCAGCTTCACATGATCCCAACGACAGACAGACACCGCCATCACTCTACTTGCTTCGCCATTGTGCCACTCGAGTCATGAGTCATGCACTCTCCCTCACAAGTCAGTCAGGGGAGAATGATGAAACGATGAAAGGCGTCTTCACTGGCGAATGACGTGCGCTGATAAACGAGCCTCGGCACCTTCCCCCGTCTAGTCCTCAGTCAAGCGTCGAGCTAGGCCTCAAGCCACTACACCTCCGAGGCGAGCGCATGCCCTGCAATAGCTGCTGTTGCGCCAGGCCAGCGCTGCAACTAACGAATGGACCACCTACGGAGCTCCCTTCGTGCGATCTACCACTGATACCCAACCTGTCGCCTCTCCCACCACTCTACCTACCCTCGTCACAAACCCATCTCCTCAGGCGGTGGCAGTAATACTCACACCATGGCTGGTATGTATACTGACCTACTCATAATACGCTACACCAAAATTGTTCTAACCATCCACATGTAGGCCTCCCTGTAACCCTCCTCGCGCCAGCCATCGCATCTGTCGGCGCATACGCCAATGCAAAACTCGGCATTTGGAGCGATCTCACATTCATCAGCCGCTTCTGGGGCCTTGCCAGGTCCTTGACAAAGATTGAGAAACAAGATGAAGTGAACCTCTTCTACATGTTCGAGGCGCAAGCCAAAGACCCGAAAGTCGCCAACCGCACATTCCTCCTGCTTCCTCCCGACGCTTCGAACACAAATCAGCAAACCGCTTGGACTTATGTCGAGGCCTACGAGATGGTCTTGCGATACGCAGCATGGCTGAAAGAGGAGCACAACATTCAGAAGGACGAGGTGGTTGCCATGGATTTCACGAACAAGCCACAATTCCTGTGGATGTGGTTTGCGATCTGGAGTTTGGGCGCTACACCAGCTTTCATCAACACAAATTTAAGAGATAAGGCATTCGTACACAGCGTGCGTGTATCGACTGGAAGGATCCTCTTTGTCGACCCAAGTATCCGCGAAGTGCTGAGTGAACATGCTACGTCCGAGCTTGCAGCGAGCAACGAAGGACGAGGCATTGAGACTGTGGTGCTAGAAGAGACAACCGAACAGAACATTCACCAACGAACACCCTACAGAGCGCCAAATGAATCACGAGCAGGCAAGAAAATGAAGGACTCTGCTCTGCTGATCTACACGTCCGGCACCACTGGTCTTCCAAAGGCAGCTCACGTACCCTGGGATAAACCTCGTAGTACTGGAATGGGTGTCAGCAAGATCTTGCAGCTCACTTCCTCCGATCGGTTCTTCTCTGCGATGCCTCTCTACCACACAGCTGCCTCATTACTGTGTGTCTGTACCGTGATCGGTGTTGGCTGCACATATGTGATGAGCCCACGTTTCTCGCCACGCACATTCATGCGCCAGGCTGCCGAGACAGATGCAACAGTCATGCAGTACATTGGCGAGATGTGCCGCTATCTCACAGTCTCACCGCCGACACCATATGATCGTGCTCACAAACTGCGCCTTGCATTCGGCAACGGTCTTCGTCAAGACGTGTGGCAGCCATTCAAGGACCGCTTCGCTCTGGATACCATCATCGAACTGTACGGCGCCACTGAAGGCATTGGAGCGACCGTCAATGTCAGCCGTAATACCTTCTCCCGTGGTGCTATTGGCCGCACGGCTTTGATATCTGGTATTATCAACAACATGGGCCAAGCTCTCCTAAAATTCGACCACGAAGCAGATGAGCCCCTGCGAGACCCAAAGACAGGCCTGTGCACTCGCAGCGCATACAACGAGCCAGGCGAATTTGTCGCCAAACTCGACGCCAAAGCCATCAAAGACAAGTTCCTGGGATACCTAGGCAACGAAAAGGCCACCAACAGCAAGATTCTGCGCGACGTCTTCCAAAAAGGCGACGCATGGTACCGCACCGGCGACTTGCTCCGCCAAGACAGCGAAGGACGCCTATGGTTCGTCGACCGCATCGGCGATACCTTCCGCTGGAAAGGCGAAAACGTCTCCACGGCCGAAGTCTCAGAAGCCCTCGGCTCGCACCCAGCAGTCCGGGAAGCCAACGTCTACGGCGTCACACTCCCAGGCCACGACGGCAGAGCAGGCTGTGCCGCTCTACTCCTTCGAGACGGTCAGACACTCGATGACAGCTTACGGCGAGACCTCGCAGCGCACGTGCGAAAGCAACTGCCCAAGTATGCCGTCCCGCTGTTTTTGCGCTTGGTGAAGGGCGAGCTGGAGATCACTGGCACCGTTAAGCAGACCAAAGTGCAGTTGAGGAATGAGGGCGTTGATCCTGAGCAGGTTGGTGAGGACGAGGTGCTGTGGCTTCCTACCCAGGAGAGCTACGAGCCGTTCGCGAGGAAGGACTGGCAGGCACTGGTGTCTGGGCATGCGAAGCTTTGATGAAGTATAATGACTACTGGTTGGTTGTTTTGTTTGTTTGTGAGTAATTAGCGAGTGTGAGCATATCTTACTGGGTTGAAAATAGTTTCCTTTCTTCTTGCTAATATTGACTTGGGAATGTTTTCAAGGTCTGGCATGGAAATGGCTACACGCCGTGTCTACAGTACTATCTTATCTCAATCTACGAACCGCTGTTTAGGGCGAAATGCTTTCCAATTCCAACATGCTTTAACGGCGCCATTTTTCTTGGCAAGGGAGCGTTTGGCCAGTGGGTGCGTTCAAATATGAGCAGCAACTATTCTCTAAGACACACTATGTGCGGACGTCTGCGATTTCATGTCCTGGAACTGGATATGGGAGCGGCATGATAGAGCCGCCCTACGGAACGCATAAGCAGCTACGAAAGAATTTACTCACATGTTCCGATATTGTCTGCCTTCGAGAGCGGTCGCATGGTCGAGCAGCTCCGCCATCAAGAACTCATACGCGTGCCCGAAGCGTGATGGAGTATCTAAAGTGGTTTATGACACCTTGGCCTTGATGATGAGGAGTTTCACCACCGAGAGCATGCCTTTATCTCTGGAGCAGTTGGGCTGGTATCTGGGATGCCCTGCTCATGAACAAAAGTGGTTGCCATTGAGAGCGTGGCAACGTCTCTCGGCTATCTGAACTAGTGTCTGAAAGGCCGCTCTCGCGAATATGGACAGCGTGTCATTGAGACAGCGATTCTCTCTGAACCACTAGACTCAGCTTGTGCCTGAGACTTCATTTTTTCAGTCGAAGGCATTGACCACCGAAAGTGCGCCTGTATCTCTAGCGCATCTGAACGCGTAGTAAGTACATCATGCTTGCGAATATTGTGGCTTGCCATTGAGAGCGTGATAGTATTTTCGCAATCATCTATGCGAGTGTCTGGATTCTCGTCCTCCCTCGGGTTCTGTCTGCCACTGAGAGAGTGTTCCCATCTCCCGAGCATCTGAACCGGTACCTAACATGCCCTGCCTGTGAATAAGTTCGCTTGCCACTGAGAGGACAGTAGTATCTCCGGATAATTGGAGCAGATGTTCAGGACGCCCCTTGCAATAAATAGGCCGCTTCCCAGTGAGAACATTGTCATGTTCCCAAACTGCCTAAGCTAATGCTCATGGTTTTGTGCTTGGTATAAAGCTGCTCGTGCCGCTGAGGGCGCGCTTCCACCTCTAGAGCATGTGAGCGGGTACTTGGGGTTCTGTTATTAACATCTAGGGCATTATACCACTGAGATCGCGCATTCATCTCGGTGTTGTATAAGGCCGTGCCCAGAGTCTTGTACCTAAAGACTGAGCTGTTCACCAGTGAGAGCGGAATTCCATCTCCGAAGCATCGGAGCTAGGGCATGGAGCTTCACTGTCTATATTGGAGATGGTTTGCCACAGAAATCGCTGGGCTCACTCAAGCCCTAGACTCATCCTTCGTGCTGCTATCTGTCCTCATGTCCAAGCATCTAAAGTTAGCTCCCGATTAGAGCGTTCTAGATCTGCGTGCATTTTTCATGAACGGTGAGCTGTTGCCTGAGTGGTTCTCTAGACAGACAAAGCTGTGTGCCATTGAGAAGCACAAGGTCACAGAAGCGTTCTCCAAATCGGTCAAGGTGCCACAAGCAGTATCCTGGACAAAATTCGCATGGTTGGCTATCGAGAATCTATTTCGCCTATGATGACCTTGGGGAATACTGGAATATTTGCCCGTCCGCTTGAACGCTGATCAATCGATTTTCCTGCTATACTCGAAGAGGTCCAACTCGCCAAGTGCAGCATACTTGCGTATGCAAGAAATATCCACCCATACTCATGACAAACCCTAACAATCGCAGTGCTGATAGATCTGCGTTCCATTCTCCTGCCTTGCAAACTTCATGCCAGGGTAACACGGGCAGTAAGCGACCGTCACCGTCTGCCCGCTTTGCGTGACTTTTCGAATCGCATCGTTCACGTAGTAGACCGAAGCAGCGGGCATTGTCGTCGTTGCTGTAACGTATAAGGTCTGTGCATCGTTGGTTTGCGTTACTGTTCCTCCGTTCTGCGTCAATAGAATCGTCGATGTTTGAGCCGGGGCGGTGATCGTCCGCTCAACTATTGCTGTAGTGCCATCGCGGATTGTGGTCTGAGTAATTGTCTGCGCACTTCCGGAGATGGTGGAGTATTGAGTGACGACTTGCTGGATCGTTGTTGTCTGCGTACTTGCGGCCAAAATGCTGGTGTATGTTTGCACAACGGTCTGCGCTGCTGCGGTTTGCGTGACGGTATCTCCTTGGAGCGTGCTTGTGATGAAAACTGTCGAGCCTTGGCTGATCGTGGTATAAGTGACAGCCGCTGCGGAGCTCGTGTAAGTGATTGTTGGGCCGGCTGCTGTGAATGTTTGAGCAAAAGTCGTTGTCAAAAGAATTGTAGAGCCGTCAGCGGTGGTGGTCAAAATCACAGTCGTTCCGTCCGCCGTGACTGTATTTGTTGGACCAGCGGCTGTAGTCGTCTGCTGGATTATGCTTGTCAAAATGACCGTGGAGCCATCTTGGGTCGTGGTACGAATCAGAGTGCTTGCAGGGGCGGTGACGGTCGAGGCCTGAGCTGTGGTTGTGATCAAAATCGTGCTGCCTTGTAAAGTGCTGGTAAGAATAATTGTAGAACCGCGTAAAGTTGTCTGTGCCGTGGAAATAATTGTCGAAGCCGCAAGTGTTTGGGTCTGCGTAAGAGGAGATTGCGTTTGCGTGATTGTCGAGGCCAACTCGGTAGAAATGATGGTACTGCGCTGAGTAGTTGTCTCCCGATCGAGGGAGATCGTGCTCGTCAAAATGAGCGTACTCGCGCCCTGTGTCGTGGTGATCAAAAGTGTAGACGCAGCCTGTGTAGAAGTCTCGCGAATTGTGCTTGTAAGCACCAGAGTGCTGGCGCCTTGCGTGGACGTGATCAAAATCGTGGAAGCTGCCTGAGTAGTCGTCTGCTGCGGCAATGTGCTTGTCAAAATTAAGGTGCTTGCGCCTTGTGTCGTAGTGATTAAAATCGTGGAAGCTGCCTGAGTGGTTGTCTGCTGCGGCAATGTGCTCGTCAAAATGAGCGTACTTGCGCCCTGTGTCGTTGTGATCAAAATCGTGGACGCAGCCTGTGTAGATGTCTCGCGAATTGTGCTTGTGAGCACCAAAGTGCTCGCGCCTTGTGTGGATGTGATCAAAATCGTGGATGCCGCTTCTGTGGATGTTTCTCGAATCGTGCTTGTCAAAATAAGGGTGCTGGCGCCTTGTGTGGTCGTTATTAAGACTGTGGAAGCCGGCGCGGTCGTGGCAATTGTTACAGATTGAGTAATTGTAGAAGCCAAAGCTGTGGTCGTCTCTCTCGGCAATGTGGATGTCAAAATGATTGTGCTAGCTCCTTGGGTAGTGGTAATAAGGATTGTCGAAGCCGGGGGAGTGGTTCCAGGCGCGGTCGAGACCAGAGTTTGTGTCTGTGTAGCTCCGGCCTGTGTGAGAGTAGCTCCGGCCATAGTGGTTGTGATGGTTCCAGCGGCCAAGGTGGTCGTCTGCTGGGCCAGCGAAATTGTTGAAATATAAGTCGTCGTCACAGGTGCTTGGTAAGAAGTGAGTGTGATAGTTGTGCCAGAGAGTGTATTTGTAATATAAGCCGTGCTTGCAGGAATTGTAGTTGTTGCGATGACGGTGCTTAAAATCGTGGTGCCTTTAGAATGTCAGCGTGTGCATATTTGGTGTACTGCTCGGAAAAATAATCTTGGGAGAAATTGTTTTGCCGGAGGCTATGTGCCTCATTGGCCCAGAATAAGAGCATCGATCGATCAAAAGATTTGGGGGCCGAGCAGGCTGGCGGAACTTACCCGGAGCAGTGGTAGTGATGGCATAGCTCGATGTGAATGTCTGAACTTGGGTCTCGGTCTGCGTAATTGGATAGCTTGAGAGTAATGTCGTGGTCTGAGTTCCAGTTACATATGATGTGTAAGTGGTTCCTGGGCAAAGAGTGAGCAAGATCTTCTAGGCAAAGTGTCGGAGCAAGATGGAAGAGAAAATATGATCTTGCTGGAAGCCTTGCAGAAATGCAGACAGGACTCCAGCACTCTCATTGGACCCCGGATAAATTTTTCCAAAGCACGATCTCGAAGCAAATTGTGTAAGAGAAATTATTCTGTCTGAAGCGCTCCAGACGGGACTTCTAGGGGAATCGAAAATTCTCTCAATGGAATGCAGCGGGTAAAACATACCTGGTGCAGTCGATATCAGCGTCGAAGTGATCGCATAGGAGCTTGTCAGTGTTTGCGTGACTTGGGAGATCGTCGTGAAAGTGGCAGTTGAGATCTGCGTGGTCGTAATTTGCTGCGTAATTGTGGATGCCAGTTGTGTGGAAATTATCGTCGATGCAGCTTGAGTGGTCGTGATAGTAGATGCCAATTGAGTTGTAATTAGAGTCGATGCCTGCTGCGTGGTCGTGATAGTGGATGCCAATTGCGTTGTGACCAGAGTCGATGCCTGCTGTGTGGTAGTAATTGTCGAAGCTTGCTGCGTGCTGACCAAAGTCGAAATAATTGTGGTCGGAGCCGTGAGAGTCTCGGTTGCAGTATTTGTCGAGGCAAGCTGGGTAGAAATTAAAGTGGTTGTTGGAGCTGCCAGGGTCAGTGTCGCTGTGTTCGTTGATGCCAATTGAGTGGACACAAGCGTTGAAATAATCGTGGTCGGGGCTGTTTGGGTCTGAGTCAATGTAGCTGTGTTTGTTGACGCCAATTGAGTTGATACTAGAGTGGTCGTTGGAGCTGTCAGGGTTAGAGTCGCTGTATTCGTCGATGCCAATTGAGTGGACACAAGCGTAGAGATAATAGTAGTCGGAGCTGTCTGCGTCAGAGTAGCCGTGTTCGTCGATGCCAACTGAGTTGAGACCAGCGTTGAAATAATCGTGGTCGGGGCTGTCTGTGTTAGAGTAGCTGTATTTGTTGAGGCCAACTGAGTAGACACAAGCGTCGAAATAATCGTCGTCGGAGCTGTTTGAGTCTGAGTGAGAGTAGCTGTGTTTGTCGATGCGAGCTGCGTGGATATTATCGTTGTGGGCTGCAAGGAAATGGCCGTGGTGGTAATTTGCTGCGTGGCGGTGATTGTGACTGGATAGCTAGTGATGAAAGTTGTTTGAGAGATTGATATTGCGGTCGTGGTCACCGTTGAGCCTAGAAGATAGTCAGTAAGGCATGTGCGCTATGTCTTGAAGCCTCTCTCTGGGGCGCAACAGCTTGGTACTTACCTGGAGCAGTAGACACTTGCGTTTGCGTAACGGGATAGCTTGTTGTCACAGTTTGAACTCGCGTGGAAATTGCAGTTGTTGTGATCGCATAAGAGCTAGTCGTGGTCACAGTAGCAAACGACACAGTTATCAAGGTCAGAGTCTGAACGGAGGAGGCTAGCGAGCTCGAACTAGTTGTTGTCGTGGTCGTCGAGGTCGTTGTCGTAGTAGCTCTGTAGGTATCGAAATACGTGCCCAAGCGCCCAGCAACATTGGTGTTGTTGGTAAGGAGAAATCCGCCATTGTTGAAGTTGATGAAATAGCATGTTCCGGCTCCTTGACCATTTACTCCACCCGAGTACCAGAATCCGGTACAGCCAGAGCCCGCCAAATTGTTGCATTGTATAATACAATCATTCCAGTTGTTAAGTGCAGGCTGTTGTGCGTATGCGGTTGAAGGAAATGCAATAGCGGAACAAGCGAACGTGTAGCCTCTGCTCTGGTTGTCTGGCCATGCCCTGTATTCTCCATCATAATCCGGACAAGACCATACAGCCGCCGAGGGCGTATAAACGCCAGAAGACGTGGTAGAAGAAGTAGTGGTGGTGGTTGTCGTGGTCCTAGTACTTGTAGTAGATATAGCAAGAGCGCTCGAACTAGACTGCACAGCCCCAGGATCCACCAACCGAATCCCCGCAAGAATACTGTTGTCATTGGGCGTACTAGTGGTATAGGTCGCGCCGCCTTTCAAATAGCAAGTTCCACTGCCGGCGCCATTGGGATTACCCACGTACGTGAACCCCGTACATGGGGCACCGTTGTTCAGCGGCGTGGTATCGCATATCAAGAAGCAATCGTTGAAACTACTGGTCGCGGTGCCAGCGGCTGAGCCGCCGGTGCCGCCAACGGGATTTATATCGGTCTGGCAGCGGACTTGGTATGGCACGCCGTAGTTGTCGGTGATATTCTTGAGATTGTCGGTGGGGCATGTGGCAGGGAAGCCGGAGGGTGTTCCAGTGCCTACTCGCGTTGTGCTGACAGCGGCGGGCGAAGTACTCGAACCAGACCCGGCGGCGACCACCCGAAGACCACCAACGTAAGTGTTCGATCCGGCAGTGTTGGTGGAATAAGTTGTGCCGCCTTTCATGTAGCAATTGCCAGTACCTACGCCGTTAGCGCCTCCCACGTATGTGAAGCCTGTGCACCGGCCGCCGTCGCTCAGTGTCGCAGTATCACATATTAGGAAGCAATCGTTGAAGCCGTTTGGTGCTTGCGCACTACCTGTGCCACCGGTATTGGTTCCTGGATCTGTTTGGCAACGGACTTGATATGTTACGCCGTTGGTGTCTGTGATGTATTTTTGATCGTCAGTCGGGCAAGTGGCAGGGAAGCCAGAAGATGAAGCAGACGCTGCTCGCGTGGACGATGCTGTCGTTGAGGAGACCTGTAGGGATTCAGTCAGAGTTTTTTTTTTTCCTGCCATTGTCGCCATCGCAAGAGCACTTACAGTGTTACTAGTCACGGTCGATCGGAACGCTGCTGCGAATGTGTTCTGACTACCCGGGGCGCCGAACGCGGCTCGATTGGGAGTGCTACTATCTTTCTTCAGGAAGCAATTGCCCGACAACTGTCCGCCGTTGGTGACCTCGGATCCACTGGGGTAGGACCATGCGACTCCAGTACAGTTCAAAGTGCTTTGTTCGCTATGGCCGCATCGTTAGTGGCGACACTCGTGGATTCTGCGGTGCATATATGAACTCACCACACGGCAATGCAAGCCGCAAGACCTAACTTGGGTCAGCACGCTTTTCCAGATACGAGAAACCAGCTCAGGCAGCTTACTCGTCGTACTCCCACCACCAGTGACATCAATCCCGTTATTGAATTGCCCTCCACAGATGACATAATATGCGAGACCAGTGCTGGATCTGTACGAAATGGTATCGTTGAAGTAGGGACAAATCATACTGGGGCTGCTCTGGATCATGTATGCCGCAGCGTACACAGGCTGACTGTTCAGCGACGCAGGGTTGTAGAACAGGGTTCCTTGATTGTCTTTGTAACGGTGGCTGTGATTCGCGATGTTAGTCTTCCAAAGATCCAAGGATCACGGTACTGCACTCACTAGCATCGGCCAGACCCGCTGTTCACGGCAGCGTTTTGTGTGCCTGTATAAGTAAAAGCAACACAATTGACTTTTGAGGCACAGCCTCTGAAGCAAGACCAAATGCCTTGTGAGTTAGTACCAACGGAGCCGTTGCTGCAGACAAAATATGTCAGTATAGTTGTCAAGTATTGTCCAGATGGATCCCACAAACTTACTTTGGCCCGTTCGGATTGTCGTACCACGTCGTTCCCGTCCAGTCGTAGTTACAGAGCACCTCCCAATAGGAGCCAAAATCGTCGCGGTATACACCTCCGCCGTATCCTCCATTCTGCGCGACCGCACTGCTGCCAGCTGAGCACGTGGGATTGGGTGCCCAGACATTGGTCGGGGTGTATGTCGTCGCAGCTGAGAGTGGAGCAGATGTCGTAAGCGCTGGAGTGGTGTACACAGACTGGGCCTGGGCGGTAGCGACAAAGGCTACGACCACGAAGGCCGCAACGCCGAAGCGCTGCATCGAAAGAGTGCCGCGTGCAGTAAGAGCGCTCTCGGCGTAACCAGGTATAATCCTCGCAAGCGAAGAGTTTCGAAAAACGATCGGATAGCTCTGGCGATTAGAAACGACGCGCACACCAAGGTAACGAGTGAATAGATGGCGTGACCTTTGCGGCGCAGGCGGGAGGACCGTGGAGTGATGGCAATGTTGGCCGAATACCATGTTGCTCGGGAAGCCGCAAGGGCTGCGCGTCGTTTGGGACTGGAATGCATATGCCGCCACTGCCGAAATGCCTCGATTGCGTAACCCCGATGGGGATGGCAAGTGGAATGTCTGGGTCTCTTGATACTTAGGGCTAATAAATAGTGCTTGACTTCGATGATGGTGGTGGTGGTGGTTTTGCATATAAATTTGTTCAAGGGCTGTTCGCCTCATGCAAGCAGAATTGCAGAATTCTATATCTCAAGAGGTCTTCTCAATTTCAAGCTCTCAGTGGCAAGGCGCGCTGGTTTTCCAGTGTCTTCTTCAATAATCTTCATGGGAGTAACGAAATTTTTGCCTTGGTATCAAATGTTGCGCGATTTTCTGTCGCAGGTAAGTCACAAAGCCTACGGGACACCGTGACTTACTGTGAACACAACTCGCATCAAGCCGTGCAAATCGCCTCATGGCTACCCACGGAGTCTTGTTTCTTATAATGCAGCAATCAATTGCTCAAACCTTCATCAACGCTTCCAAATCCACCCTCTGGTAGTACGAAACATGCCCAAAGCCTTCCCAAAACTGCGCCAATCGATTTGCGGAGATCATGATGAGTTGCGATGGCGTGTATCGGTCTGCCGATGTAAGTCAGTAAGGCCAAATTAATGCACTACAGAGCTGCAACAGCCGCACTCACCATCTCTGAACCCTCTCTGCGCAAGATGCCCCGCGCTCCTCACTATTCTTGCGCCACGGAAGATCTCCTCATCCGCCACTCGCACGAAGCCGCCAGTCCCGATGTCTGGCGCGATGAATGAGTATTCACCACGCGGTATGTTCATATCGCCAGTCAGTTTGATAGCCTCGATGCGTCCCGTCGGCGGGTCTGAAACATCCGTCACATCAGGCATAATCTCATCATGGGTGCTCAAGACTTCGAAGGCGTCATCTGCCACTGCGACATCGGATTCGGCTCCTGTGGACATTTGCTCCTCTTGCGCGCTGGCGAAGCTAGCTTCAGAGCTATCACTGCCTCGGCGGGGTTCCCCTCTGAACCAGTCGCGCAAGTAGTCCATGCCGCTAGGCAAAGGGCGTTCGTCATCCTTGTCTGGCTGCAGGACGACGAGAAACTCGCAGCCGTGCCCGCTGTAGTCGCCGCACCAGATTCCTTGCCATGGCTTTGCCTTTGTAGGCGTGTAGCACTCTGGTGGCAGGGTGGCGTAGGTGGTGATGTCTTCCGGCATGCGCACACTCATACCGCCACCGTGTAAAGAAGCGAAATAGTTGCCACCGAGACCCATGGCTGCTGAGAGACCGTTTGGTGAGGTGAACGACATGATTCGCGGACTCGAGCGACGACCGGTGTATTCTACCCACTTTCGTAGGCGGAAGTTGTGCTCGCTGACTTCTTTCAAAGTCGATGGTCTGTGGCCGGCGGAGTTATAGCCGTCTGAGCTGTTGTTGCGCACGCGGGAATGTGCTGGAAAGCGCAGTGGTGGCCATACAGCAGTACTTGGGCCAATCGCATCAGGTGCCAGTCGTCGAGTGAGCATGAACGAACCATATAGACCTGGTTCCGCAAATGTTTCCATCAGCGTCTCCTTACTGTAGCGCGAAGGTGGCGCATATGCGCCCTCACTAGGATATGTGTTGGTTTGGTCGGCGGTGCGAAAGCTGTCGACGTCGAGCTTCAGTACCGGCTGGTTCAAGTCGAGCGAGACTCGCGGGTTGAAGCTGTGTATGATGACATTGGTGTTCTTCTCCCAAAACTCTATCTCGTGTCCGCCTCGCACAGCTGTCACCGCATATGCTTCTATACATCCTCTTCGTTGGTCGTATCTCGCGACCAGCAATTTTCCATTCGGCTCGGAATCAGAAAACCAGATTCTATGTCTAGGGAGGAACCAGTGTGGATGGTGAACGACGTAGAGGTCGCGAAAGCGCCTCAATGGTGTGCATTCGGTGATTGGCTCGGGGAGGTTTTTCGAAATGATGTCTTTCCAGATGCGATCGTCGTAGGACAAAGTCTTCAAGTGATGGCAGGTGGGCGCGATACGGACGAGGTCTACTGGCGAGAGATAGCTGAGGATGTGGTACATGAGCTCAGCAGGCAGCTCGAGCAACGGGGATATTTGCTGGGTGTCCTCCATGGTAGGCGGAGTTCTGTTTGACGTGCTGGTGAGAAGCTGGAAGCGGCGTGCGCGAGCTTTGCAATGCTTTGAAGCAGACTATCAGCAGGTCTATCATGCAATCATGCCGGCAGTGAAAAAGCGAAAGACAAGAGCCCGATCGATGGACGGGTGGAGCAGGATGGCGTAAGGAGGGTCAGCCTTGTGAGAGAAACAGCGACATCATTGCCGGGCAGAGGTGTCTCGCTGCTGCTGCTGCTGGCGGGCGCAGCGACAGATATGGATGATACTGGGAGTGCGTGTCGGCGACGGCGGCACGGGCGAGTGGTCTCTTTGACAATCGCGTGCCGTGCTTGCACACCAGCACAGTCTAGTCCATACGGTCGATGCTACAGCTCTCGCAGGTGACGATGCGACTTTCTTGTTTGGATCTAGGCTCAGGCGCGCCGTTGGCCGTTTGCGAGGTGCGAGGCCGTCATCGGAGGAGGAAGCTACACGTTAGCTTTGAACGGCTGCTCCCATGGCTGCCAACGAGAGCTTCAACAGCGACATCGTCTCTTCTTTCGCTGCTCGGGCAGGGGAAGGTGAGCAGGTTCCAAGGTTAGCGGTACAGGCTCTAGGAGGTTGTAGTGGCAGTGGCAGATTTGGTAGATTACTGGCCATGATCCAATGTGGAAGGTGTCTAGCCGGTCGTCCATCGCTTCATCCTGCTACTCCACCAAACATCTCGCTTATCGACTCGCGTGATGTTCTTGGAGTGCACTCTCTCGTCTCGTGCCGCCGTCGCCGTACTCACACCTCGCATCACATTTGCCATCCTACTAATTATATACCAGCGTGCACTATCACTGCGTCCGGACGTGTCGACACATGCACATATCCAGCTCGCGTGTCCAAGAGATGCGGCCAAGAGAATGTCCTCGTGACCGTATTCTGCAGCACCCAATTCATCTCACTTCATCTCCAACACATCATCTATGCATTTCTCCGCATCGCTGCGCATATATCTAATATATCTGCAGATTCGGAAGATGTGCCAACGAGAGTGCACTATCTCTTCCGGGCCTCTGCTCATGCGGTCAGCTATCCGAAACATGTTCTCCCAGGAATTTATCAGTGTGCCAACGAGAGTGCGCCGGACAAATGATCAAGAAGTCCATTCGGGTACTACTCGTGCGTGTGTCTGGAGTGATCAGCTGTTCTGCCTCTCAGGCCAGAAGACCTCCATGCTGGTATCACCTTCCCTCATTGAGAAGACACCGCACTCTCCGCGGAGCGAACCCGTTCACAACACTAGACATGCAGCATCAAGTCATACAGTTTGTACTGACTTCAACTCAATATTTGTAAGGTTAGGGCAGCAGAGCCTCTCGTCCTCTGGTTATTTAAAATAGCCACAGCGTGGCTCATCGGCCTCGGCGAATAACCTTATAGACAACTGACGACATGTACCTGCTTGGCCATACTGCGGCCACGCCTACTCAAAGACTAGTCTGAAAGTCAGTCTTCAAACAAGTACTGTGCTCCAGCGCACGTGATTTCTTGAACACCCCAATCTGGCGAAAAGAGCTGATCAACAGGCACCTTGATTGACTTCTGGCGAATCAGAAGCCTCCCTCAAGCCACGCGACAGTGGCTTGCTCCGCCATGGACTCGTTCTTGGGACCTCAAACCTACCGACCTTCGACACTTGATACGCACAGTTACGTCGTTCACGGCTTGCCATGCGAAGTGAGTAGACGTGCCAGTGATGCCTACCTGAAGGTAGGTACTTATCTTCATGCTTCGCCGTCGTTCCGCTATTTTTACCATTATCACACACTCCTTGCGCAATGACAAAATTCAAACAGCGACCATTCTTGTCTTCTGTCCTGCCTGTCGCAGGCCTCGCAGCCGCTCGCTCAAACGAGACTATCGACTATGCCCGATACACAAACACCTTCTTAGGCAGCACAGGCGGCGGCAATGGCTTTCCCGGAGTCGTTGCGGCACCTTTCGCCATGGTCAAGCTGGGACCTGACGTCCGTAGTGGCACGACAGACGCCTACTCTGGCTACCTTCCGGATGGTCAGATCTTTGGGTTTTCCATGACACACGAGCATGGGACCGGAGGAGCGCCAAAGTACGGCGTTGTCAGTCAGATGCCGGTCGTTGGTGGTGTGGCCAATCCTCTCGTGGATCTCGGCAGGAACAGGACTGCCGAAGATTATGCTCAGGTCGGGTACTATCGAAGTGAGCTGGAAGGGGGAATCACTGTTGAGCTATCCGCGAGCGACAGGGCTGGCTTCTACCAGTACACCTTTCCGGGAGAGCTTCAAAAGTCGGTCGTCGTTGACGTCAGCCATGTATTGCCATCATTCCGTGGTTTTGGCTGGGGCCAGCAATACTCTGGTGGCAGTTTTGAACTCACAACAGATGGTTACGTCGGACATGGTACTTACAATAATGGCTGGAACTTGTCGCCAGACTGGTCAATTTACTTTTGCGGGCACTTTGACCAGGCTATCTCTGCTGTGAGAACGTTTACTGGAAACGGCACGGAGCTTTACACTTACGGCAACTCTACTTCCACCAGCGGAACGGACAGACAAGGCGGCGTCTTCACCTTCAACACCACTTCCGTCTCGTCCCGTGTGGGCATTTCCTTCGTCTCTACCTCCCGAGCCTGCAGCAATGTCGATGATCAAATCTCTGCAGGGACATCCATCAGTGATCTAGTGACGCGAGCACAAGACCGCTGGGCAACAGAAGTCTTCTCAAAAGTCAGCACCACCGAGAAGAATGAGACCCTCCTGACGCAGCTCTATTCTTATCTCTACGGCATGCATCTTATCCCATCCAATCGCACTGGCGAGAATAGCTTGTGGAACTCCACCGAGCCAAATTACGACGACTTCTTCACTCTTTGGGATCTGTTCCGCTGCTCTACGCCTCTGTGGCAGATTTTGCAACCAAAGCCCTACGAAGAGATTATCCGTAGCTTGATCGATATCTGGAGACATGAAGGCTTCCTTCCAGATGCCCGATCGTCTGAGTTTACCGGCCGTACGCAGGGCGGCTCCAACGCCGAAAACGTTCTCGCAGATGCATATGTTAAAGGCGTGCGCGGGCAAGTCAATTGGGAAAACGCCTATGAAGCCATGAAGACTGACGCTGAAGTCGTGCCACCCAACAACAACGATCCCATCGCTCCGGATTCTTCCACGAAGGAAGGTCGTGGTGCGTTGCCTGACTGGCTCTCTCTGGGTTACATCACTCCACGTTTCTCTCGTGCGGTTTCGCGTGCTGTGGAGTATGCTGGCAATGATTTTGGTTTGTACCAAGTTGCTTCTGGTCTTGGTAAAGAAGAGGATGCGCAAAAGTATCTGAATCGCTCTCGCAATTGGCGGAACCACTGGAATCCCAGGCAGGAAAGTCTGGGCTTTACTGGATTTGTAGCTCCCAGATTCGAGAATGGAAGCTTTCAGGAGCCTTATGATCCGCTGCAGTGTGGTGGTTGCTATTGGAGTGGTAAGTTGTCTCCTTCAATCAACTTGACAACATCTCTGGCTAACGACTTCTGCAGATCCGCTATATCAAGACGTCCCCTGGTCGTACTCCTTCAACGCCCACCACGATATCTACCACTTGATAGATCTCGCAGGCGGCCCCGAAACCCTCTCCGACCGTCTCGAGAAGTTCTTCGAGCCTGGCGTCTTCGATGGCAACGCCGCTTTTGGCAACACCATCTACAACCCAGGCAACCAACCTGCGTAAGTCCCCCATCCACATCCTTTCCCCAAATCAAGCAAACACAAACTGACCCCCCAAACCAGCTACAACACCCCCTACCTCTTCAACTTCGTCTCCCGCCAAGACCTCACCGTCAAATACTCCCGCCACGCCGCCAAATCCTACTACGGCACTTCCAGCTCCGGCATCCCGGGCAACAGCGAC
>Ga0265797_10003726_pt1 | contig 24148 bp, 23 predicted proteins | sample P2T30metagenome_FD_192433 | JGI IMG/M metagenome (GOLD analysis project Ga0265797, IMG submission 192433) | Plant litter microbial communities from East Loma Ridge, Irvine, California - P2 T30 | ecosystem: Environmental > Terrestrial > Plant litter > Unclassified | place: USA: California... | reverse complement strand
GGTATAGTTCTACATCGTATGTATGCTGTGGATAGAGGTCGGCTCCACATCTGGCCCGTAGCGGATGAAAAGACAAAACATTCCAATCGTCAGCTTGATCTGGACAAGCTGGAGTGCAACTCCCCCCTAGGTCTTGACAGTTTCCACCAACAATCTTACAATTGATGAAACCTGATATACCGAACTTGGATTTCAGATGCTACAATTGTCTACATGGATGTTCCATGTTGATACTGTTGCCGACACACGACGTTCTGGTCTCCGTACGGTCTGGGACTCGCCGTTCGCATGCACGCCCGACAATGCACTGACGATCTAAAACTTGCGGAGATGACCCGTAACAGAGAGAGAGGGACAAACTGATAGCAGAGCGCATCCAAGAATGCTGAGCAAGTCAATTAAACTTATGCTAGATTGTACCGGCTCCTTCGTCTCCAGTCGCGCCTTGCTTTGTACCGTCTCATGTCTTTCACCACGCGATCCGCCATCTCCAACATCTAATTCTGCAAACGTCGTCCAACCAGTTGCCGACTGACTTGCGTCCCATGTCCAACCCCTGTATCGTACTCCTCGGCGATGGTTCTGTCAATGTGCTCAAAGCCTTGGGATCTCTAGGCTAAGCACAGGCAAAGATGCCTGCGGGTGCTTCTGAGTTCACCAGGCTTCAGCATGATGGTTGGAGCAGGCGCCAGCGTTGTATGCAGGTCAACAAAGGCTGCTTCCTAAGCCGCGGGAGATTGAACGGAAGCGAGTGTCGGCGACGGTTTACTTGAAGGTAATACGCTTCAGATGAACTGGAGAAGCGTAGTTCCAACGTACTACCCAAGCAACGAGACCTTGTATGCGCACGAAGATTCGACCATCGTCTCACGCAGCGATCGATCGTTGGCCTCCAAAGCCTCTGCTCGCATCTTGCGCAATGGCTTGCAGTATCTAGTGTAATAGTTCCAGTGCACACAAAGCAGAGTCTCAGCAACGTCCTCGCAGCGCAACAGTAGTTGAAGCGCCATGAGCTGCGAGTCGAAACTTCTGGGAATGTTAAGCACTAGGCACGCCTACCCTGTGATCAAACAGTTAAGCAATAGGCACGCCAACCCTGTGATCAAACAACCATTGTTTACTTGATCTATTTGGCACAGCTACTTCACGCTCGCTGGCGGCCGGTTGGGGTGCGTTCGATCAACCAATGGCTAATGGCTGAATAGTGGTTGGTGGTGTAGTAGCGTTAGGTTCCAAAACAGGTGGTTTGCTGCCCTTGCAACTCGTGCTTAGCCTCCTAGGCATATTTTGTACGTGACTATCATCCTATCATTGCATCCCTTGCTCTTTTGATGTCGCCCTCGCTCTAGGTTGTTCGCATAGCTGCTTTTGAGGTCCCTGAGGGTATTGTGAGCATCTGAGGCGTATCCTTCACCAAATTCCACTGTTGTTCTTGTCTTCCTCGCTCTTTTGAGATCGTTGAGTGAACTGCGCGTATTGCGAACTCGAAGTTGGGTGGTACAGGTGATGGTGGAGTCGGAGGTTGTGTTTGTGATGGCATCACAGCCAGTCTGGCTGATCGAATAATTAGCTTGCACATGAAACATGGGTAGCAAGCAGCCAATCATGCATTGCATCAATTTCTGAATCGACTGCTCCACGTTGTTCTGGTCGCTGAGAATGTCGGTGGCTTGAGGCGCAACTCGTCTGTTGCGATAGGGTGTCCATTTGGAGGAACTGAAGTGGTCGGGCTCGAGCAGGGCGCTTTCCACGGTGGCGTGGGAGAGTGCAATGATTGAGTCGAATGGCTCCGCCTGTCTCTTGATCAAGAATGTCGCGGACTCTGGCCTGTAGTGCGCTGGGGCATTGTGTCGAACTCCGACAGTGTTTTCGATAAACATGAGCTACACAGGTGTACGATCTTGGAGACCAATCAGTTGCCGCTTGCTCGATCTACTGGCGTGCGACAAATGGCATCTGGGCTACAATCTGCGAAACGTTCGATGAGATCGGAGAACTCGAAGAAGGTCGGTGTCAAGAGTAGTATCACACGCCAACGTAGTCGCCTGCGCAGCTCTTGGAGTGGAAGCGCTGTGTTGTTTCCAAGAGTCCGCTCTGGGTGGGCGATGAAGCGCGCATCCTCCGCGGGTCATGGTGGCTGGTCAGGCTCTCGGCTTTGCAACATGCGCAGCCCGATCGAAATCGTTGGTATAGAGCAGACATCCGCATGAACTTGATAAAGAGCTGCGGCAGTTGCGCCCTGAACACCGTGCTGATGCTCCTGAAGATACACTTGGATGTGTCGTACAACATGTGTTTATTATGAGAGAGCTCCACAAGAATCATGCAGCTCCGCCATCCACATTGAAAGCCTCGCTGGAAAGCACTTCCACAAGCACAACTCTGATGGTAATCGCTGTAGTGAACAGAAAGGAATAGCCATCATACATGAGTGAATGCATTGCAATAAAAACACTGTGAAATTCCCGCATCGCCAAAGGGAACAAAGAGCCGGAGGGACTCGAATCAGAGCAGAGTACAGCGTGAAGTGACTACGCGCGTAAAAAGGAGGGCGTCAAGGTGAATCGAACGCTTGACCACCAAAAAGGAAATGTACAACTCTTTTTTGAGTTGCCCCGTGAGGGTTAATCTGATGGAGACACCATCTGCCATTTTGCCGCTAGACCATGGGGGAGGGGATACGCACCTATTGCAACCGGGCTAAGCCCGGTTACAGTGAGCACTGTGTTCACACATATTATATAGCTAAACTTCCGGCTGTGGGAGCTGTGGACTGCTGCTGCACTGGTGCTACTTTGCTACTGCACTGGTTAGGTTGCAGGCTACCTATGATGTTCTTTAGGAGAGGAGGATAGCATAGTCGAACCTCGTTGAGGTCTACGTATTGTTCGGAAGGTTGAGCACAAGCACCAGGACGAGATCTCTACATTGTAACCTTTCAGGCTGAGCGGGAGGTGCTGCATTGCTGCCGAACTGCTGCTACATGACTACCGCACCGATGATGATGGAGGCCACCCATGATGTTCTTTTGGACGAGAGGATAGCCTACTCGACCGTTGTTGAGGTCCTCGTATCGTTCAGGGACCCGAGCACAAGGACGAGGACGAAATCTCTACACTGTAGCAAGCACCGGCGCCCGCACCGTTGGCGAACTGCGTGCTTCCTCATCCTCGCTCGCCACTCATCTCACATCCAGCGTGACTACGACACCAACCTCAACGAACAGAAGAACGATACAATGAAGGTGCCTGTGAAGATCGATCTGGCTCTGGAAGCGCAACGCCAGCAGTGGCAGCAACCCCCACACCCACCTCTTCCAAGCCGCGCTAAGCAGCAGGAAATTGTCTGCTCTCTGGCTCAGATCCGCTGTTGTTCGGCTTTACTCCATGAATACGGCCGTAGTTCATGTTCTCTATGCTGACTTTGAAGTGCTCAGCAGGTAGGCATAGCGTGTTATCACGATGCCAGCCATTATCGGCGAAAACGCCCCCTCAGCACTGTTGATCTGAAACCTCTTCTCCTTCCGCCACCACAGTTACGACCGCCAGAACGATAACATGGTCCGTTCCGAGGACGCTGACTACGAGCACCAGCCAACACCAACCTTGAGAGCCGCCCTGAGTGGCGAGCAGCGCGAACTTGGAGCGGAAGAAGACAACAGTAGATCTGAGCCCATTAGCAGATATGGCAACGACCGTACTTCTTGTGTTCTTTGCTAATTTTGGGATGCTCAGCAGGTAGGCGTACCGTGTCATCACAGTCTCAAACACTGTCGGCGAAAACACCCCTGGGTGCTATCGACCTGGTGCCGCCTTTGCTTCCGCCGCCACAACCACGACCGCGACAAACATAGCACAATCCGCCTCGATAACATTGGCCTCGGCCACCACGACTCACGATTATAAACGAGCGCACCTCATCCGCCCTCGATCCAGCGTGGCGGCGAGACCAATCCAAGCGAGCATTACCACCTTTGCGCAGAAGCTACCCACACAAATTGGCCTGGGTGTAAGAGCACAAGACCGCCACACCTACGACCGCGAGAACAACACCATCATCCGCCTTGAGGATACTGCCCTCGATCACCACGATCCATGATGAGAAACGAGCACAACTGATTCGCCCTCGATCCAGCGTGCCCACGAGACCATTCCGAACGAGCATTGCCACCTTGTCGCAGGAGGTGCCTACGCAACTTGGCCTTGGTCCAAGAGCGCAAGATCACTACAGGTATGACCGCGAGAACGATAGGATACACCGCATCAAGAACACTGGCCACGACCACCATGGTTTACGATCGAAAAAACGGCACACGCTCATCCGCCCTTGTACTCAACTACACACCCAGCATGGCTCTGAGACCACCCAAACGAGCAGTACAATTCCAGTACCCGAGGTGCCTACGCAGATCGGCATATGTCCAAGAGCGCAAAGCCGCCACAGCTACGACTGCAAGAACGATAGCATACACCGCCACGAGAACAGTGGCCACGACCGACACAATTCATGTAGAGAAACGCGCAGATCCTCATCCGCACTCGTATCTCTCTACAACTCCAGCATGGCCACGAGACTAGTTCCAAAGACTAGTACAACTCTCACACAGGAAGCCATCACGCAGATCGGTATGGCTCCATGAGCGCAAAACCGCAGCCGAAAGCAGCTCTGACACCTGCAGCGAATATCAACAACCTCCTGCAGACCCGTCGATTCGCCGGACCCAGCCACCAGTCGCCGTCGCCCTACATGAGTGCTACGGCGGCCTCAAAGTCACAACAAATCTTCCGCAGACCAGGCAATCATACCATTCCTTACAGACTCTTCGGGGTCGAAGCGGAGCCTCAGCGAGGGAACAACTACAAGAGCGAACGGAGGAAGCTACAGATCACGGTGGATGGCAAGGCATCAGGTGCGAGGCTATTTCTGGCATGGGAAGATCAACATCCTGCTTCATATCCGTCGAATCGCCTTTCCCAGCCACCAGTCCTCGTCCTCCTAAATGAGCGTAACGACGGCCTCGAAGTTATAGTAAGTCGTGCGCAAACGAGGCAATCATACCATCTCTTTTACCACTTCGAGCTCGTAGCAGAGCCTTAGCGAAAAAAGACCTACAATGGCGCACAGGGATCTTGCAGATCATGTTTGATGGTAGGGCACCAAGTGCGAAGCTATTGCTGGCAAGATTGGGGTCTATTGGATAACAAGACGTCCGCACCAAGAAATTCTTTGCATGCTCTACGAATGTTTCCAGGCCGAAAAAAAGCCCGAGAGCCTCAGCGAGGGGATATGTACAGTGCCGCACGGGAGATTCAGCAGAGCATGCTCGATGGCAAGGCATCAGGTGCGAGGATATTTTTGAAAAGACTGGAGTTCGTGGGATAACATCTTGATCAACTCGTACAGGCAGCCTGAGCCTGGGAGACTGCATGGTGAAGAGCTTTGGTGCTGCCAACTGAAAATTGATCGTTGCACACTCACATAAGCATGTACGCGAAGCTGCGACGCCACAACGCAGCTTGGTTTAGCGCAATGTGAACAAAATCAGCTTCACCAGAGTAATTTTTTCACGTTGCCGACAGTGATTTTGCTTTTTCACACCCGCGGGACGAAAAAACATAGCTGTACTGTTGATCTCACACGCATGTACACGGAGCAGCGACGCGACAGATTCGTCGTTGAGCAGCGCAGCTCAATCCGACGCGTTTTGAACAAAATCGCTTTCACTGGAGTAACTTTCCACATCGCCGACGGTGATTTCGTTTTTTGAAACGCGCCCGGCAAAGATGCAAAGCTCAATTGCTAATGATATTGCTTCTAGTCACATCGGAGAGATATCGCTGGGCGACACGCAGCGATCGCCACTCGAATGGAGCCCAAGGCCGCCCGCACAAGCATTTTGCCGCAGCGACGAAACTGGCAGAAAGGGAAGCTGTAGAGACCACATGGACAAGATACAACAAGGAGGTAGGAATGCCAAAATATACACGTTCTTTTGGTTAACCGAATCCAATCAATCTGGCTTCGACTGGAATCTCGACTCCATGCCACCGCCATATTCTTGCCACCAACCTTGTTTGAGGAAGTCATTTGCATCAGAACTCGCAAGGGTGGAATTTCTGGAAGAACAGTAACTTATCTAAAACTATCCATCTTACGCTTCACCTCTGAATCGCCCGGAAAGCCGAAGACTGCTCGAAGCAGCGCAAGAACCATTGAAGCCTGCATTGTCGATATCTGGCTTACGCCAAAAGTACCCTGAAAAACGCAACACTCGCCACTAGGACATCTTCGCTGAAGCCTACACTTCTTCCGCCGATCAACGGCACGCACAACTTGTCGCAAGACGGCTACGGCATCACCTCGACCTTCAGTACATGTGTGGAGACGGAGAAGGACATTCCCAACTCAACGAAGTTTGCAGGAGACAGAACCCCTTCAAGACCTGGGTGAACGCTCATGTCGCCAATCTGACGAGCACAGCATCCACCTCTCACAGCAATGGACTGAAGTACGTCGTGATTTTCCTGGAGCAGCCGGTCCTCAGCATGATGGCGTAATTGGTTTTTTGCCTTCTTAGATGAGTACGAGAGACATCTGTAACAGTAGCTCAATCTTGGAGTTGATGATATCCCCATTGCATTACTCGAAAAGCTCAGCGCGATCGCCAGCCTGAATGAGGAACGCTCTGCTCTTTGCCACCTAAGCAAGGGAGCGGCGAAGATGCTCAATCTCGGTGGGAGTGGCCATGGGCGGAAGGTGGTTGAGTTCTGTCCGTGATCTGCTGACGGCATCTCGGTCTTATGACTCGACAGTTTGCTTCACAGGGCAGCTCTACTTGGATCTCCATTTATTCTGAGCCACGAACGAGATGTTTCAGCAGCGATGGGGTTTTTACTTGAGAGGCAAGTTCGAGGTCCGGTCGGATCTGAGCGATGTTGAAAGAACTGTACTGGAACACTCCTCTGAGAACAGATTTGTCCCTCAATCTAGCAAGCTGGGTGGCAAGATCGACGACCTGGAGGGGATCAGTGAAGAGAACAGCACTCAGTGTATGAGATCGGGTATGAGAGAGGAAGAACAAAGTAGTCCATACCTCGATCAAGCAACACACCTTTTCTTCGCTCATAGATCGCAACTGATTTGTGGTCTCGGAATTTAAACAAGTTCTCGACTTCTTTTTACATTGCTCAAGACACGCCTGTTACCCCGAGCTTAGCAACGATGCTGCATCTTCTTGACATCTGTGCGGTAAGCTCAGCTCGGAGTGCTGGCGTCGTGGCGTGCAGAGCCTTGTCGGCGGTTTCACTACATCCGCTAGAACTGTCGACGACCATCATCCGATTGATGCTCAACGGGTTGAGTCTTCTCTGCCATGATTGTACAGAAGGTTCATTTATGCCTCTCGCGACTTTTTCAAGATCCGATTCACATATCGTTATCTCGCTGCGGAAATCGAGCACACACTGCAGATTGCACCTTGGGAACTGCACTCGATTGCCGCACGAAGGCACAGGACGGGGACAAGCCCGACGGCGAGGTGGAAGCAGACTCGTTGAGAACCTTAGATGTAACCTTGTCTAGGTACAAATTGCAACGCACTGGCATCACTTGCACCATGTAGGAGCATCTTCCAACCCGTAGGATCGTTCGTTCTCTCAGAAATCGCTCTAGAACTTTTCAGAGTATGAAGGAATCTTGACGACGTTCATTGCATTGAGGTCTCACTTTGCAGCATGGTATCGATGACCGTTCAACCACAAGAGCCCATTCCGCCGTGCAGCTACACTACCGCCGTAGTAATACGTACATGCAAGCTCCAATGTTGAGATTTATATGTGTAATTCAACCGTCGCCAGGACAAAGGCCGCCGTGCTGCTGAGGTTGAGGCACTTCTTGGGGAGATCTGCAGCATTCGCAGCAGATCCACTTTAGAGTAGCATTCTTGAGAGCCACACTGACTTCGAAGAGGATGTTGTGCACGACAGCGTGCCGCAGCTGACCGACGAGTCTTCCGAGCACCTAGCGAAGAGAAACCGGACGACCATCACGACTCGGACGTCGATGTAGATAACAATACAACAATCTCTTGCCCAACAATATTAAGGACACTTTCTCCGGGCATAATGTCCTGGTTCCCCCGACAGCCGTAAGCAAGCCGCAGCCTCCATTTCTTGCAATCCCAGTGCTGCTCAGGTACGAACGCTCATCCGAAACGTTACGTCGAACGATCAGATCTAGAACTGCATGAACGCCGACACCCTTGCCTGTTCTTTTTGCTCTGCGCTTCTGAAGCCTGGTTTTGTCTTTAGCATCTCCCATGATCACGAAGCGCAAGCGCGCCGAGTGCAAGGAACTGTAACGCTGTGGCTTCAGTGTGTCCGCATCCAGTTTCAAAACCATTCTTTCTACAAGGCCGCCAACTTCTACACCCATCAGCAATCGTCACGCCGAGCGTGATGCTGCTCACGGTCGTGAGATACCTTCTCCACGCCCTTTGCCGCCGTACCCCACCTCCCTCTCGTCGCTCCGAGCGTGACGATCCTCAAGATCGTCAGCGTTCTCAGTTTTCTTGCTCCTGCTGGTACTTCAGGCAAACCACAGCGGCACAAACCTGGTGGTTCTGGCCTCCGAGCCTAAGAGATCGAAAGACGTTGCCCAGTTAGCGCGCAAAAATGAGGAGCTGTATCTTGGTCGCAACCCTTACAGGATGGGCAGCGCCCACACCCTCGCACTCTTACCAAGATCATCCTCGACAACGGCGGCAGTGAATTCTCACGGCTTCGTCTGACATAGCTCGCCGACGACTTCCAGCATCTGCCCAAACCAAAAGCTCCTCGTGGGCCTCGCTGTCGCGAGCAGGTCAGCTGCTCCTCATCAAGCATCACCAGGAAGCCTTCTTCGAGGTCGACCGACGCGCATACGGCTTCCAGTACCGGGCGTACTCTAATGGAACAACAAGCTGCTCGGAAGTCCTTGATCGAGATTTGAGACTACAAGAAAACAACGATCGATAGGGAAACACAAATAGGTTGGAACGACAAACACATTTCAAGGTAGCTGATCAAGCAAGTATTGTTGAAAGCGAAGGCAAATCGTACAACATGGAAAGAAAGGAAACAGAACAAGAAGAAGAAAGAGACCGATCTTTGGGAGTGCAAGCACTCGCCCAAGACGGCCAAGTACAAAGAGAAGAGCTGCTGGGAGACACTAGACAACAAGAACAAGAAGCTCAACATCCCGCACAGCGACTGGACATTAACGCAGACACAGCCGAAAGCTGCCGTCTTAGATTCCGACGACAGGAAGCCCAAAAGCAAGAAGAAGACCACCATTCGCCGCCGCCGTGGCCATCCATTGAAACGAGTAACTCAAGGTAGTTGACAAATGCTCCGCAGCGACAACAGCGACAGCGGAAGAAGAATGACCAGGCACAGAGTCGGTATGCTCCATTCGATCCGCACAGCATCGGGGAGCTTCGGCACCGAACGGAGAAGCAGGCTTTACGCCTAAGCACGCTGGTGGAGTTCCCGATGAATAGATACAGGTTTGAGATCAACGGCGGAGTAACGGACCCTTTGCGGGCTTACTCAAGCGGATCTTGAGCATCATTCTGAGCGTCTTGCCATGGCTGCGCAATGATGCACGGCAGGCTCTAGCATGATCAGTGGCGGCTGCACAGCTAGGCGATTGATCGGCGGAAAAACAGGCTTGAGACAGGGTCTCGGGGTGCATAGGCTACACGGTTAGAACATGCAAATTGGAAGGCGGCTACTATTAACAATGCTATATTTCTCGAGGCTGGCGAGATTTTGGTCACTTTGGTAACAAAGAGCTTGCACTTAACAAACGATAGGTGTGAATACATGCAACCACCCGCCTGCTGGCGAGCCATGCAGCGTTCGTAATAGTAGTACCGCCGACGTTCCCCCAACTCCGTATATCAACAAGACCCAAGATATCGTTGTTTTGGAGCTTCTCACTTTTGAGGAGTAAGCTGCTGGTGTGCACTGTGATCGAGCGTTGCTTAGATTTGCTAGAGTAAGATATGGGCGGAGCATGGACGAGGCCACCTGCCTGAGTTGTGCGAACGTAGCCGGCCGTATGATCGATCATTCCAGCATTCTCCTATTCACAACTTGGAATTTTTCCATGTTGTCCTTGTTTCTGTGACCTCAAAACAGATCTCCACCCCTCGTGACAGAGCCTATACGATAGCTTTGCTGCCCCAACGAGCTGTGTGCCCATTGCTCATAAGATACCAACCGTTGCTGTCAATTTTCTCAATCATGTCAGGTGAAAGGACACCTACCTGTACGATAGAGTTTGGGCTAGTGTCTTCGCAGCAGAAGGCCACACAAATTCCTTGGCCGCCACCGCTGACAGGACCAGCTGTTCATACTTGCACAGGCGGCGTTGAGAGGAGTGGATGAAGCGGCGGATGTTTGGGTATGTGGAAAGGTGAAACGACAAGGGCCGTGATCGTGTGAAGGTTCTTTCGGCCAGGATCGTTGATTTATTGGACCGTGGAAGTCTTGCGGCTGCCAAAGCTGCCAGCACCTTTTGTTGTCGCTGGCTCGGACAGCGTGCAAAGCAGGGTATGAGGCGCTGGACATTTGGGTATCTGGCAAGGTAAAACAGCCAGCGGCGTGAACGTATGAAGATGGGGTTGCAGGAACGTTTCCTGACGGTATTGAGGCTTGAAAAGGTGGTTGTCAAGCAGCTGCTTAGTTCGTTGTATGAAAGGTACTGTGTTCTACACAACGATATCCTGTCTTCCAATCGGCCCTCGCAACAACTACACTTTTGGTTGTATGATCATTTTTTCTGACTGATTGACGGCTTCCCACGATTTGCGGGCGAAGAGTAGGTTGCATGAAACGTAATTGACCGTTGGTTGAGTTTCTTGAACGACCTGCTCCTGGCAACTGGTATTCGGCGTTAGGGACATCTTTTGTATGCAATGCTCAACAGATCCTTGTTTTCCATACTCTTTCAATATCCAATGTTCCCCTGCACTTCCCATTCTTGTCTTCTCATACAACTTGTCCGATTGGAACGTGAAGCAATGTGTTTTGTACAGCGCAACTTCGACGGCGTGAAATGGGGATCCTAAGATGCATATCAGGGGTTTCCTTCTTGTTCTGCCACGAGAGACTCCCTACTGCAACCTGGTGAGAGGATAACTCGGGATGGTAATGACAAGACAATACAAGGCCATGGCTTACCATGTTCCGTGAACGCTGCCGTTTTCTTGCTTTGTCCGCGCCTTCTTTGTGATCGTCTCCTTGCCATTGCCGCCGAGTGTAGGGCCCGCAGACTCGCGACCTGGAAAGGCAAAGTGCAACTCCGCCAGCCCGAAAATGAGGTCTCACGCTGCAAGTTATGAGGCTCCTTCCCTTTCCAGCCGTAGATTGTGTCGTGCTCAGAATTGGTGAGAGGGCGTCTTGTGGTGGTGACAGGAAGACATGGAAAGACCTTAGGTTGACATGTTGCGTGAAGGCTCTAGTCATCTTCGTTTGCCGGCGCCGTCGTTGTAGTTGTTTCCTCGCAGTTGCTATCGATTGCAAGAGTCGCGGACTTGCGATCAGAGAAGCAACCCGGACGTCGAGTTGATTAGTACTCCGGGTCGAAGCCTTTCACGCTCTGGCTGCAGCTGCTGCGCGTGTCCATGAGCGTGTCAACGAGCGTGTGGACGATGATCCTGTTGGAGTCTAGTTGGTCCTGTAGGCGTCGATCGTAGGCTGCAGCTTGTCGGTGGCTTCCTTGCTGTCGCGCTCGAGGGTGGCGATTATGTTGTCTTTGGCAAGGGCGCTATGGGTGTTTGCTTTGAGATTGTCCCGCTGCGCCTTGATGTTCTCTATCTCTTGCTCGACCGAGTTCTTTGCCCCGGCTGCTATCTTGCGCTCGCTCATCACGCCTCTGCTGTGTTTGTGGAAGTGCGAAAAAGGGTAAGGGCTGCTGACTTCTGTGTTCTCTGGTTAGAGAGTCGCGGCAGCAAGGTGTGTTTGGGACAAGCGGCATTATCCCCCTCCTTCGCTGGGTAGACCGTCTTCGTGATCGCTTTTCTACCGTTACTGCCGAGTGTAGGATCGGTAGAGTTGCGACTGGAGGAGGCAATTAGAACGCCGCCTCAACCAGTGCTCCGGTCGGAGGCTTTTCTAATCTGGTCATAATCACTGAGCTTGTCGATGGGTTAGCAGAAGATGCCGTTGTTGATTTCCAGCTCGTTCATCACGGCTTTGTCGTATTTTTGCAAGTGGGGAAAGGGCAAGGGCTGGTGGGTTCAGTGTTTTGCGGTCGGAGGGTGTTAGCAGCGAGGTTTCTGCTTGGAGTAAGCGGCGATATCCTGTCCCTTCGCTGGATAGCTCTTGGAGTACGATTCCTGCCTTTGTAGCATCGTGATCAAAACTTACTTGTTGTAGATATTGTGTTGCCAGAGAGTTGAGACTCGAGAGCGCAGGTCGGGTTCTTGCTATGCTAGTCTTCTGTGGCAAAGACCAGGTGCAGGTGCTACACCTAAGACCTCGCCATACTCGTCTTCCGAACTGATGAGTGAACAGAAGGAACACAATTGAGATCTTGCTACTCTCATCATCGCCGAGGAAAGGAGAGTGCAGGAGCCGGGGTCGTCATCATGCCATGCTCATCACTTGTGCGAAGAAGGGAATGAAGGAACTACGCCTGCGACCTTGTCAGGTTCGTCGGTCACGAGAAAGAGCAATAACAAGGACCACAACTGAGATCATGCTACGCTGATTATCTGTGCAAGAAAAGGAATACAAGCACTGCGATTGATGACTCCTCATGGTCATCTTCTGTATGACGGAAGGGACAAAAGAACTATCGTGTGGGTTGCATGCCTCTTGTTGCGTGTGTAAAAAGGTAGCTGCGGCAAGCCGAATCGAACCCCTGACCACCAAAAAGGAATGTACTACACTTTGATGTGTAGTCCCTTTACGGGTTGATTTAGATCGGTGAGACCATCTGCCAAATTGCCACTAGACTAAGGGGGAGAGGGGAATACGCACCTTGTGAAACGGTCCGAGGACCGTTCACATCAGCCGACCTTTTTTTTTAATTATATATCTCAATTTTTGTTCTGAGGGCTTGGAGGGACTTCAAGGGTGGTGAGGGAGGTGTTGCACCAGGACAGGCAACGCAGCGTGCTCACGCAGTACCGGAACTATAGCATAGCACGTCTATCTGCATTGCAGGCAACATGGAGAAGAACGAGATATGATTGTAATCTAGGTGCTGAGTTACATCAGGTCTTGAAGATGTCAAGAATGTGTTGGTGTTGCTTGCATTGCTTCCGACCAAGCGCTGGAACAGCGGCTGCCAACACACTCCTTCCACTGCAAGCACGGGTTTACAGTATCGCCGATACTAACAAACGAGCATATGTCAATGCGAGTCGATTCTAGCAACTTGTCTGACGCTAAAGGATAGAAGGATGTCATGAGTCTGCAGGTATTGCTCGTGTTGCTTGCGACCATACACCTGGACAGCGGCCGCCAACACACCACTTCCACTGCAAGCACGCGTATGAGGTACCGCCAACACCAGGAGACGAGCACGGATCGATGCCGAGTGGGTTCTACCGACATGCTCGACGCGACAGGACAGGAGGATGCTGTGAGTCGGGAGATATTGCTTGCGTTGCTTCCGACCAAGTACTGGAACAGCCGCTGCCGATACGCCAGCTTCATGGCAAGCACGCGTATGAGGTACCACAACACCAGGACACGAGCAGGTATTGCTGCCGAGTAGATCATGGTAACATACCTCACGTGGCAGAAGAAAGAAGATGGAAACATCCTGCTGAGCTGCTGTGAGGATGTTTGCAGTCTGCAGGTGTTGCTCGCGTTGCTTCCGATCATACATCTCGACAGTTGCCACCAACAAACCACTTTCACTGCAAGCACGCGTACCGCCAATACCAGAGAACGATCGCCCACCGATGCCGAGTGGGTCCTGCCAGCATGCCTGGTGCGGCAGAAGGAAGAAGACGGACACATACTGCTATGCTGCTGTGAAGATGTCGTAGCCTGCAGCTGCTGCTCGCTATCTTTACCTCCTAGCACAACAACAACAACCACTTCGCCTACCACGCGAATCAAGTAAACCCTCCCCTCACTATCCTCGCATGTAGAAACAAACCCGCACAAAGCTGACCAATCCTCCCTTCGCCCAGAGTCCGCATTCTCATCCGCGACGAAACCGAGCTGTATCACGAGCCCGACTACGAGGTACCACGCCACGAAAGTGAAGGAAGAGCGCATGATACACAAAAGTCCAGAAGACCAATCAAGAGCGAATTCTTGCACGTCCAGCGCATGAAAGAGCGCAGTGAGGAAGAAGAGGCTTGGACAGTCGCCACCAGCATACCATCGTAGGCACGCATGATAGGCATAAACAATACCAGGGAACCAGCACGGATCGATGCCGAAGGCTATGCTAACATGCCTGACGCGACTGGACAGCGATGACCAGGACGGCAGCAGGCAGAACGATGGATGCAGCATCCGTCCTCGCGGTATTCGTCGCCGCAATGCTCACGCAAACACCCTACAACCAATTCTTTTCCACTTTTCCATCGCAAGACCGACATTCACTTCCGCAGATCAGCAAATTTTTAGCGAACCAGCAAAACCATCAATGCGAAGACTGGAGGTCACAGCATTTTGGGCCGAAACAGCATCAAAAACGCCACTTTCAAACCAAAGTACAGCACCTCACTCGACGCCGCGCGCCAAGTCTAATCGTGTAAGACGGCAGAGTGGCCTCTGCGATTCGAGGACAATACTCGAGGGGCGAGAAAAAGCGAGGAACTCAACAAAAAACGAGGAACACAAGAAAGAGCGAGGGACACAAGAAAGGGCGAGCAATGCAGAAATGAGCGAGGAACTCAAGCATAACGGGAAAGACAAGATCAGAACAATTATTTTCAGAAGAACGAGTGCAGTATTCACCACCTCGATATCCATGCAGATCTCATACAACCTCCTCCCTTTCCGTCGCAAGACCGTCGCTCACCTTTGCAGACCCGCATCCTTCTGAAGAAACAACGAAACCGTGAACTTGCAGGCTAAAGGCCAGTACGCCCCAGGGTGAAGCAGGTTTCATGCCGTAACTTTTACACTCTTACACGCCAAATCATAGCACCTTGCTCGAGGCCACTTCTCAGCTCTGATCTTGCGAGTCAGCAGACCGACGTCTTCTTGCCGGACACGACACTCAACAGACACGCCAATCGACGAGGGGGAAGGAGCGCGAGACTCAGGCATGAGCGAGTGGGAAGAGCTTTGGAGGCAAGAGCAAGGCAGGGAAAGACCACGCAAGTCGATTCGAGTGAGAATGTGGATGCTCCGAGGCGGTAAACAGAGATACCAGGTTCAAAGCCATTGACAACCAAGGCGAGCAGCAAAATCTGTGTACTTGCGCTCAAACTCATGCCACCGAAGACCGAGAAAATCTGCTTGACAGACACCAACGGCCATGATTTGACGAACGCATAACCACGCGGGTGATCGAGCTTTCTGAGCATCATACCAGACACTTAAATCACTCCGATCAACGGGGGAGAAAGAGCGAAAACCTCCAGCAGGAGTAGATGGAAAGAGCTTTGGGATCAAGAACGGGGCAGTAAAGTAGCGTGAGAAAAAGACAAACTGGCAGGAAAAGAGCACACAAGCACACTCGACCGAGATCATGGGCGCGCCGAGGTTGCAAGATGAGTGTATCAACTCGAGAGCTGTTTCGAACAAAGGTGGGTAGCCAAACCTTTACACTCGCGTGTCCAAGGTCAGCCTGCTTGACGCGAAGCGCGTCTTCAGGAAAAGCATCGCACGGTCGGGTGGCAAGAAGACTGGAAGCAAGAGCACAGAAGAGAAGGACCTCCAAATTGCGGTCGAGCGAGAACATGGACGTGGCGAAACGGCAAAATGGGTGAAATAACTCAAGAGCGATTCAGAACAAGGACGAGCAGCCAGGTCTTTCTAGTCGCGCCCAAGGCCATGCTACTCGACGCGTCGCGCGCTTTCAAAAAGAACACCCGACGACCGTACTTTCACAACCTCCCAACCACGCGCATGCTCAAGACTTTTTGGGCATGAAATAACTCGAGACACCAGCAAAATAATTTCGGCATTGGAACGGAACAGGGTGAGGTTTGTTCTCGACGCGTGAGCTTTCAAAGCGCAGCTTATGGCGACAAGAGCATGATGCTGGTCGGGCGAGAACATGGACACCTTGAAAACTTAGCTCGACAACATCCAACTCAGCAGTCCTCAAAATGAGGACGCGTAGCCAAAGGACAATGCTTGCGGCAACGATCTTTTACAAGACACCAATCGCGCAAACGAAGATCGAAGATTTCCTACCACGGGCATAGTCAAGGTTTCCACATCATGAGACACCCTGAGATAACAACAGAACGCCTTCGGCATTGCAGCGCAACGAGATGAGCTTTGTTCCATACAGGCGACTTACTGAAGTACAGGTCTTGGAGGTAAGAGCATAGCAGCGCGAGATCACTGACACCTTAGGGACTTGACTAGAGAGTATCCGACTCAGCTTTCACTAAGAACGAGGACGCGAAACCAAAAGAACAAACTTGCCGCAAGGATGTGTTACCAGACGCCGATCTCGCAGGCGAGAACCGACCACATTGCGGCAAAGCCCCAAAGCCCAGGGATTCTTGAGCCTGACCCGTCTTCGATCACAAGTGCATCGCTTCGGACACTGAGTGCTGATGTAGGCCTTTTGATGAGCGCGCAGGTCGCAACAGTATGGATAATGCATGGCACAAAAATTTGGCTCTTCCATGGTTGCCATCAGCTCGAGTCCTGAACAGGTGTGCTATCAGGCTTGCGATCGATCATATCTCTGCTGATGCTTGGAAACCAGAGCGATCTGTGCTATGGACAAGCAGGTGAAAAGCACAGAAGACGTTTGACGATAGGCGTGGCTGCAACAAAGATTGAAACAATGAAATACCTGCTGGTACCCAATGATGGTTGCGGAAAAGACAAAGACTTGCCCGTGGATACTTAGATTGGATCGAAGCATGCGCATGACCGGCGACAGTGGCCAAATTGAACAAACTGTGTGGAAAGTGCATCAACGGTATCAGTAGCGGCCTTGCTGCGCCTGCGCAGTGTACTGTCGAAGTCCATCCTCTCCCACGATCCTGTGCAACATCCTTGATTAACATTTTCTCCCGCATTGTCGCCATTGCCTATCGTAGTCTCACGTGCACTCCGGCCCGATGTGGATTTGTCATCTGTCCTCTGGACCGCTACTCCCTCCGCCCTTCGATGTTTCGCTTCTGCATGCAAGTTCCGAACTGGCCAGACATATGGTAGATCTATCCAGCAGCTCAGTTCCGATGGCTGAGTCTGCGCACAAAGCAGCGCTTCTAACGTTCACAAAAGATTGAGATGGCATGTTTGACGATGAGCGTACAAGAGCGGCTCGAGTTCTCACAAAGGGTGGGAACGCTATCGACCGGCCCCTGGACAAATTTTGCCAACGGACAAAACACTCGAGAGAGACTCTTGCGAGCAAAGCCCGACCACAGCCTGCGAACTATCGCGAGCAAGAGTTGGCTGCGCAGCCCACGGATACGCCCCCAGGTTCCAGTGTCAAACAATCACTAGCCTCAGAGGTGTCAGACACGCAGACCGCATTGGCGACCGTCTTCGGCCTGACATATCGTTCATAGCTGCTATCTCCCACAAACCATCGGCTTCGGCGAAAGCCCATGGGAGAAGATGAGCCAACCCATATGGAAGTACAGGTGATCAGGAACATCCCCCGGCAAAATCTATGACCTCACCTCAATCGACATCTCTTCCGCAATTATCGCGAACGCAGCGTTCTGCTCAGTTCAATCAAAGATCAACGATCAGTGGCTACGATCACCTAACGACAGCATCGTGTCCTGGGCCAGGAGCAAAAGCGATTGATCTAGAGTCGTTGCGGGCAAAGCGATATCATTATTTAATTTCAACCAGCGACCGCTTTCCCGCAAGCTCTTGCTGTAGTTTGAACAATCAGCTGTATCTTTCGACCAAGTGACACGATCTTCAGAAACTCGCCGCCTATACTTCACGAGAGACGATCGAAGGCGATTTGAATCTATTATCGATTCACAAGGGTTTGTCCTTGGAGGTACCTTTTCTCGGGTGACCTGGAGCCTAGTGCCCAAAAAGGATTGTCGTGCGGCGCCTACCTGTCCGTATCCTCGTGGCGCAACTTATACGCCAGCCCAATCAATCGCTCGGGCGCTGCTATCATCGGATTCTCCACAACTGTTTCGCCGCAAAATCCGGCCAAGATGTACCTTATTCGATGCACGGGTATGTCGAAAGCGTTAACACTTGCGATGCCCGGGGTACTACTCTCATGTATGAGAGTCGCAGTAACTTTGCCTAACATCGGAGCTCTTCTTTCGATGCATTGTGGCGAACGTTTCTTGCGGTTGTATCAACTCAGCTGTCTACAACAACAAGCGAAGTCACTTCTGAGAACAAGTCTTTGCTTCTATTCAACTCTTGCAATTGAGCGAGTACTACCTTCTCTGTACATGTCAGACGGTGGAGACTCCAAGCAGAGACGATCAATCACTCCAATGGGATTCCACAAGCGCTTGTCCAGCATCATTTCTCCTAGCCTCAACAACGACCGTGCTTGCCGCTGAGACAATCCCTGCACCCCAAGCCACCGCCGCAGTTCGTGAGCTACTTTTGCTGTCAGTATACCGTACTTGAGCCAAGGACGCTGCTCAGGGACAACCGTGTTCTCCACTGTATACGAGGTAGTATCATCATATAAGTATTGCTGCTACGCCATGCACACCGCGGAGGTACAACTGCTGTCTCTGCTCGAATAAAGGTACTATCACCACAAATGTATGCTGTTCCAAACATGGACACCGCTGAGGATTGACCGCATTCTATGCTCGAGGTGAGGTAGTATCATTGTAAGTGTGAGTCAATGATTGTATACGCACCCCTGAGTGGTAGTGAAAATCTCTCCTATGGTTGAGATACGATCATCGTCGATGTGTGCTGACCGAAGGATGGGCGCCGCCGAAGAACAGCAGTAGCCTTTGCTTTGATCCTGGTAGTATCTATCGTCATACATGTATATAAAGTTAGCCATAGGTACCTCTGAGTAACACCGTCGATTTCAATTTACATGAGGCAGTATCATCATTACCGGATGTCAACCAAGTCATAAGCACCGTTGAGTAACGCCAGTAGTCTTTGCTCGATGGGTGGCAGTATCATCATTAAGACCTGTCAAGTTAGCTAAAGCCGCCTCTGGGAGGCGAGTGTACCCTTTGTTTGATGTGAGGTAATACCATCATCTTGGTACACATTCATAACAGCCCAGCCCAAAGAAGCTGCAGCAAGATCTCAACGGAATCACCAATATCTAGATCATCCATAGCCGTGACTGTAAACGCTTATCAGCATGCTTGCCGCAGAATGAACCACATTAATACCACAAATGTCCGCACGGTTGGGGCTAATACCTTTGCTCTCGGACTTCACATAAGGCTCTCCGGCCAGAGAAAGAGATTGGGCTTCTTGAGACACTCTGCGTGGATATCATGAGCCATATCCTCATCTACAGCGACCGTATCCATTGAGATTCATCAAAAGGGAAAGAGTTTTCATCGGCAAAACATTAAATTAATTCGCCTGTCTTTAAGTCATCTTCTGGTGACTAGCCTGTGTACTGTTCTAACAAAACGCTTTTCAAGAGTCTTCTCTAGGTGACTAGCCTTCGCAATGCAACCCATAACGCTGAATAGTCATCTCTGGGTGACTAGCCCTCAAAATCCACTGAAGTAATCGAATGAATCGACCCAAAAAACGAAAAACTCCTCTTCATGTATGCTCAACGTGAGCCTGGTATGCAATTCTCCATGTTTTCTCTCATTTTTCAATCTTCAAGCCTCCGGCTCGTCATCTTTGTCGGACTTTTTCTCCGCAGAAGGGCGACGCTTGATCGGAAGCTTCACGACCATGGAAGGACGAGAGGCAGAGCCAACAGTGGCGGTGGGTGCAGAAGCGGTAGTTCTACGCGGGCGATCGGTGGTGGCGGTGGGTGTAGAAGCAGTGGTTCTACGAGGGCGATCGGTAGTGGCGGTGGCAGCAGCAGGGCGTCTGCCAGTGGCTGGAGCGCGAGTAGCACGGGCGGGACGGTGATCTGCTGGAAGGTTGGAGATGCCGAGGTCGCTGTAAGAAGAGAGCGGGCCAGACGTGGGAAGGTCGGTGGACGACCGGGGGACAAACTGGTCATCGGCCCAGACGTAATCGATCGGATAAGCGGGAACAGTAGCGTTGCCAACGCTGAAAGCATGATCGGAGTTGTAACCCTCGCTCGTGGGGTTTGACCAGGTAGTCTTCTTCTCGTTGTGATTCAGGTAGTAGGGTCTGCCGTAGTTGTGGCCGCGCCTAGTTTCGTTGTCCTGCGTCCAGCCAGATGGAAGACCTTGGCGGCGAGACAACCATTCCGGAGGAAGGTTGGAGAGCACAGGGCGGGATGAAGGAGCAGGGCGACCGCTAAGAGTGCCTTGCTGGGATCGTGAGGGGGTTGGGCCATCGACCTGGGCCTGAGCGAGCTCATCGTCACCGTCCTCGCCGTCAGACTGGCCAGCGACGTAGTCCTCCACGCTGTCAATGTTGTCGTCGCCAGGAGCAGAGCGGCCAGCGTCGGCAGGAGTCGCAGGCTGCATTAACACGACAGGCTGAGCATACTCAGCGGTGTTGATCCGGGGCAAGTCCTTGGAAGCCTTCGCCTTGGAAGCACGGCCCTTCTTGGGTGCCGGCATAGGCGAAGAGTCCAAGGGAGAGGGTGTGCGGCCGAAGGGCTTGTTGATCGCATTCCAGCCGGAGGTGTTCTCGGGCTCAGACATGGGAGCATCCTCCGCAGAGTCGTCTTCCGCAGCAGAGGATTCGTCTTCCAACTGAGGAACGGGAGTCTTGCCATCCTTGAAGAAGTCAGGCCTCGGAGGAGGGTCACGCTTAGGGAGGTGGTCGACCGGATTCTTAGTCAATTGGTTCCAGGTGATCGGCTTGAGCTCCCTGGGGTTGCTGACCTTCGCCTTGTGCTTCTCGAGGTGCTGGCGGACGGACTCGTATGTGCGCCAACAAATATCGAACTTGCGGGCGGCCTTGTCGTTCATCTTGTTGCCGCTGGCGTCCCTCCTGGGGAACTCGATCCAGTCAGAACGATAGTCGTGAGCGTCGCCCATCTTGTCGGTCTTGTAAGCGGTGTTTGCGAGTAGGCGGTTGAACTCCTGGTAGATCTTGGGCATCTCCCACGTAGGGTTGTCGACGACGAGCTGCTTTCCGAGGTCGTCCTCGTCTTTGAGCCACTTCTGGGCAGCGCCACCGAGCCTCGCGTTCTCTGGGGCGCTGGTGCCCTTAGGTGAAGCCTCTGAGCCGTCATTGGGCTCGCTGATTGTCTTCTCGCTGTCGACATCGTTGGAGGCGTCTTCATTTGCAGCCTTCCTCGACTTCTTGCGAGGGGTAGGAGTCATCATGGCGGTGTTGCCATCGTTGCCATCCTCAGCCTCGTCTTCGGAAGGGCGCTTGAGAGTCTTTGTGACTCTCGCCGGCTTGCGACCCGGCTTCTTCGGCGCGGGCTGCTCGTCGACCTCCTCGTTCTCGCTCGAGCTGCCAACGAGAACAGTCGACTTCTTGCCGTGACCCTTGCTCTTGCTCGCAGCACGCGCGTCGACAGCATCCTGAGCCTTCTTTGCCTTCTTCGCCTCTTTGGCCTCCTTCGCCTCTGCCTTCCTGGCGAGATCAAGCTGCTGCGCAAGATCTGAGCGCTTCTCAGCCTGGTTCTTCAAGACCTTGCCACCACCGACAAAAATGTGCACGTTGTCGTGCATCTCGTACTCCGCCTGCTCGGCGAGGGCGGCTGAGCTCATCATCTCAGCGGGCGTGGTCGGCTTGGTCATGGTGGGTGCGTCTCCAAGCGGCGGCTGCATGGTGTAGGTGATCGGGGATGCTGACTCGGAGGTCAACTCGGCCAGCAGTGCGTCATCGGAGAGTGACCTCGGAGGGTCGAGTCGCGTTTGCCAGATCTTGTAAGTCTGCTTCATGGCAGCACGGCAACCGTTGATGCGCTTCTGCTCGTGGGCGACGGTCTGGAACTCGATGTCCTTGGAATCAATGGTGTTGGCCATGAAAATGGCGATCTTGAAAGAGAGGGACTCGTGGGTGCCCTCGACGGCGTGGGTCGCAGAGTAGCGATAGTCGATGATGTTGATTTTAGCACCTCCCAACGCGCCACCAGCCTGCGGGTACTTGGACCAGACAGTGTAGATGCGGCGGATGGCATGAGATGCCTCCTTGACGTAGGACTGGTGGATGTCCTTGATCTCGGCGGTGCTGGCACCCTCATCGATGTTGGAACGGATGATAGTGGCGACTGCCTCGTTCAGCTTCTTCATGATGTGCGAGACGAAAGGGCTGACGGCGCCCATCCGAGCAACGAACTGGCGATCCTCCTCGCTCAAGAAAGACTCCAGGTCGAAGGGAGTTTGCGGTGGAGCCATTGTGTCTGGCTGGTCGTGAGTGGCGTCTGCCATGGAGATGCGAGAGGTGTTTGTGGTTCGGTTGTATGGATGAAGGGAGCGGCGTCGCTTGACAGGTACGCTGGCAGTGCGGTTGATTCTTTGGAGTCGCTCAAGCGTGATGGGGTGTTGAGCAGAGACCTCCCCGATCTCGTCCGGTAGGGTGAGGTAGGGGAAACGAGAGCTTTGCATGTAGGTGCGCAGCAGGCTATGTGATTGTGTTCAGGGGCAATTGGGATGAGGAAGGTGGTTGATCGATGGTGTGGAAAGGTAGGGTGTTGAGTTGAGGGTGGTTGGTTCAATCGAGAGGAGGAAGTGCGTGTTTATGAGAGAAAAGATTTTCGCGACGCGTTGTGCGTCACTAATCGGGAACTGGCAAACGACGACACCTAGGCAACGACTTTCACAAGAAGAAGTCACTGCTATGCTTGGCAAAATTGGAGGTGAAGTGAATTATGCATCGAGACTTGTACAGCCAAGTACGGACAAGCTACGACGCGCTAAGCAACATCAACACATTGCTGGAGGGGTTCAACGACCATGGCACACTTTTCTTGCCAACATCATACTAGTTCCGCGGACATGATCGGCATATACAAGATACAGTACCGGAAACCCCTGAAGGATTGGCGACGTGTATGTGGCTGGTTGAGCGGAGAGACGCGCTTTGTTCTTTGGACACAATGGGATTGTTTGCAAGATAGGACGCGGCAGACAAGTATTACACGTTGACAACAATCAATTGGACCAAAAGTGCGAGTGTGCAAGACAATATGCGTGTGTCTCGCGAGTTTTATGACAGCATCCGGTAACTCTGCTCGACATGAGCGGAGGCGTTATAAAATCGTTGCAAAACTGAACACGTCCTACCTTCTCCAAAATCTGCACAAAAAACATCAAGAAGAGTAGTTATAGAACCCGTGCTGCGGTCGACCAATTTGAAAGCCTCCATGCTCGATGTGGCGGGCAAGTCGCTATGGCCAACGTGCATAGCTGCAACCCAAAAAAAGCCATCCGAAATCGTGCAGTCGTTCCTTCGGCTGTCTGGTTCTAAGTCGAGCAAATCCACTCAACTTTTGCAAGCTTTATCAGAGCGTGAATCGGATATCGTTGGGCGTGCAGCGGTCATGCAAACAACCAACTAAATGGTGTCGGTGACCCCTCTTAGCCACTCCTCGGTCTTTGCCGATCCGATTTCGACGCCCTGGCTGCTACCGTGGATCCGATCGTTCACTCCGGCGCTCTCCTCGACTGCGTGCGTCCTCTGCGTGATTAAATTGCATCAAACGTCCTGGGAACGCACAAGGTCCTTTGCTTTGCCTCTACGGGCCGTGGGAAAACCGTGCACTTCAGTTCGACTCGAAAGTCCGGCGGAGGGTTGCTGATGCGGTGGAAGTGAAGCAGCCCCTGCGGCCGAGGGTCGTGGAGCTGGGCAAGAACCGCAAGAGCACGCTCGCGATGATCGAGAGCGGCGACTCGTGAACGGAATGCCTGCATCTGCATTCATATCGGCATCAACCTTTTCTCCTTTCTTTCTCTTGTTTC
>Ga0265797_10003725_pt1 | contig 24149 bp, 20 predicted proteins | sample P2T30metagenome_FD_192433 | JGI IMG/M metagenome (GOLD analysis project Ga0265797, IMG submission 192433) | Plant litter microbial communities from East Loma Ridge, Irvine, California - P2 T30 | ecosystem: Environmental > Terrestrial > Plant litter > Unclassified | place: USA: California... | reverse complement strand
AGAACGCACAGAACAAAAGACCGAAGGCGACAGGATCGCAGAGCGGCAGGACGCCCTGGGATTGTAATCTCGCCTACAGGAACTGCGGGATCTTGCTTTACATGTCTACTGTACTGTTCTTTGGAGGGCCAAAGCGGGGGTTTATATTGTTTTTTTTGTTGATGTTGCTGACTGACTCCTTGAACAGGCTTGCTTGCTCGGCTTTCCAGGCTGTGTTTCAGCGGCGGCAGACGAGATTTGCTGGCTTGCTGACTTGGTTGGCGGAGCAGAAGAGAGCCCCGGCGCTGAGGGCGCAGGCGGCTAGTTTGGGCGGTGTGGTTCAGAGGGTTTCCGAGTTGATTTGATGGGATTCTTCATGCGTCTCCCCATGGAGACGGGCTGTTTGCATGACTCTGACGGTATTTCACTACTCTTCGGCCCTGATGATAACAATTGTTGTGTAACTTGGTGTGTGTCCTCCGGTCTTGATAGAACATGTGGGGAATTGGAATGGGATGGAGACCTACCTGTGTAGGTATAGGATCTGCGGACAAACGATGCATGTCATCGATGATGCGGATCCTGTTGTCAATCTTCATGTCGCTACTTTTTACCCTTTCTTTTAGTTACTGCCTTCTGCGGCTTGTTCCCCGTTTCTCTCGCCGGATCCCTGCCGGCGATATGATGACAAGCGCGGTGATCGTTTCTTGATTTTTTTTGGAGCTGCGAACCGGGCTTTTCAGAAGTCTGCTGTGTACTGTGTCAAGTTGGCAGCACTTGTCAAGAATCATGACACCGCCTTGATAAGAAGGATAGAGCAGGATGATGGAACAGCACTAAAATGCTATCCGATCGCAACGACTCAGAGCTCCCGAAGAATTGCAGAGCGGGTTGAGGATCGGAGCGCCGGTTCGAAACGGTTTCTGGCTTGGTCCTTAGGGAAATCGGGATGGTAAAGCCACACCACGACTGGCGCCTTCCACACCCCATCCAGCACTCGCCACGGGGCGACGGCCATCTGTCATCCCGCTATGTGGACATTACACTTTGCGGCTCCAGCCAACACCACTTACTGTGTGGAGGCTGCTGCTATAGAGTAAGAAGGATGTCGTACTACGATTGGCCAGAAGGGGAGATTTCGATGTTGCAATCCACAAAATACAAAGGTACAGGTACATCGGTACTTCTCCAGAGACAAGAACGAACCCAAAACCAACGCAGCCAACCAAAACACGAGCTCTGCAAGTCTCTCTCAGAGAGCTCACCAGCCACGCGTTTTCACGCAACGGCAACACGCGCATGAACGCCTCTTAAGAACACGGGAGGGAGCAGACGTTCGTACCACAAACTTACAAGCGTATATGTGTACCTACAGTACTGTAATTGAGTATTTTAGGTTACATGTAGCTATGTATACCGGCGAGCGTGCCGCCCTATCATCGTGCATATTCCGCGCATCACGGCGTCCCAGCCGCCGGATTTGGGCGGTTAGCGTGGTGGTGCTACGCAGCTTGGGTGAATGGATTGTTGGATTGTTGGCCAGGTAGGAAGGTTGGAATGACGGTGGCACTGAGCGGTAAGAAGAATGGGACGACCATGTGCGTTGTGGCACTTGATGATGGCGACAAGGCGATTGTTAGGTAGAGCCGCGGAGGTGGATGTATGGTAGAATCGGAGGGGTTGGTTGGGTTGGTTACTTCAATGGTTGGGATGGGATGGCATAGGATGAGATGATAAGGTACTCCAAGAGACGGAGTCCGAAAGGTAGGTGTGCATACTTTTGGCTGTTTGCAGCCATCTTTAATCGATTGATATCTTTGACACTACTACTGAAGAGTTCAAGTTGTTTTAAACTTGAGGAATCAACTGTCTCGTCTTGTCCTGACATTGTCTTGCATGTGAAAAACCTCCTGATCATCACGATCTCACAGTGCGACAATCTCCTCTTTCGCCTCCGTGCACGCAGTCTGGAACCATTGATGCTCATCACTTCCAGTCGGCATACACAGACGACAGCCCGGAAAAGACATCATCGCCGTTGTTGCCCGTCCTTCTTGCCGTCTCCCCTGGCAGGCGTTGTTGTTCTGGCGCGCGCTAGATCTTGCCTTCCTCCTTAGGTTGGTTTGTTAGTGTTGGCGGCGCCCCTGGATAGTGTGAGGGAAGTCCGTGAGCCCAAATCCACCCTCAATAATCCCAATTCCATCGGCGGCACATAAGCTAGCGCATGCCCCGGTCAGAGCGAGCGAAGGTGTCTGCTAGCAGTAGCAGTAGGGTTGTGCGCAAAATGCCAGACCTCAACCTGGCCAAGGCGAGACGACCAATCCTTACCACCTCCCATGTCCATGCTGCCACCACTCAAGGCCTGGACTTTGACCAGGACGACGGGCTCCATCTGCTCTACCACCACCACCAACACTTGAATAATCAACACTCCCTCCACCACCAACACCCCCTCCAATCCCTACACTCCCTCCAACACTACGACTCTCGCCTCCCCGCCGCCCACCGCTACCCTCACGCCCTCCAATCACTCGACTCACGACATGATTACTTGCACTCTCTCTTGAACTCAGACCTAGCAACCACCACCGTCTGGAGCGGCTTTGGAGCCGGAAAACAGGCCGTCTTAAGCGTCAGCATACCCGCAGCCACCGCGCCACGAGGCGGACGCAGAGGCAGCATGTCTTACCGAACAGCCGCCGACAGGGCTCACAGCATAATGGTCGCCGACGAACCCATCGTCGAGACGGCGCCCAGCTCGCCGCCCGAACTGAGCTACAGCAAGAGTTCTAAGAGCAGCTCCTCGTCTTGCCGCTCATTGTCGCTCGACAACGCCAGCCGGGAGAAACTGGCCAACTTCGAGGACATTACACTGGAAGGGACTGGCCGGGACTCAGTCGAAGACTGCAATCTGAAGCCCGAGAGCAGACCTACGCTCAAGAGACCCCAGCATCGAAACAGCTCGACGGACAAGCTGGAGATGCCCAAGCGCAGCGCCCCACCTCCCCAACTGCGGGATACGACAAACAGCAACGCAAGGGGTTACCCCAGCCTGCAGGTTGCCGTGGGTAGCAGCATACGAGATCAACGCTCGCCCGTGGGTCGTGGCATGCGCAGGGGCTTTACCAGCCCATCCTCGTCCAGTTTCTTGGGCCTGGGACGAAACTCGTCGCGCTCACCTTCGCCCGGGAAGGGTTTGATGTCCTCTCCGTTATCTCCGGACATTCCTACACCGAAAGTGTCGCAGGACAACGGCCGCTTCGTCAGGCGCACATCATGGCAGCCCGGCAAAAAGACCGTCAAGCAGCTGGAAGCCGAATACGACGATCTGGACGAGGAAGTCCCCGATGAGGCCATCCTGGAGAACGTTCCCTTCACACCTACACCCGGACAGCCTCGAGCAAGCCGCACGCCTAGCCCGCAACGGCAACCCTCGTATACTAATTTGCTTGCTGTTGGCGCGCATACATCGCTTCACTCGGCCAACGTGCCCAAGAATGCAAGGCGGCCAAGCAGGTCGCCTCGCTCTCCGAAGAGCCACAGGCCTGGACTCCCGCGCAGTGCGACTACAACTTCTTTCCCGTTGGATGCTTTCGGCAGACCGCAACGCGCAAAGTCTTGGACCGACGACTTGAACATGGAAGCTCGTCAATTGTCGCAGAAGCTCGAAGAATACGCCGACCGTACTTCTGGAGACAAATTGCGATCCGCTCCTGGCAGTGCAGCAAACAGCCCACCAAGAAACAGCGTGCAGAGGACTAGGACTGCGCCAAATCTCCCCGAGATGCCTCCTGTGCAAAAGGGCAACATCATGATTGATCCGCTGCCTGTCAGCAAGGAAAAGGAGGCGGTGCTCACTCGCACGCGCCCATCTTGGTTGCCTCCCAAGTGTCAGAAGGAGGAAAAGAAGCATATGAAGGAATGGGAGCAGATGATGGCTCGCGCAGCGGAGGCCGAAAAGAAACGTGAAGCAAAAGAGAAGGCAGCGATTGACAACAAGACCGAGCTTGACGGAAGCATTGCTCGTATCTGGGAGCAGCATGTCTTGCCTAACTGGGACGCTGTGATCAACGAGCCACGGACTCGAGAGCTCTGGTGGCGTGGTGTCACCCCGGCTGCCCGTGGTCTTGTCTGGCCAAAGGCTATCGGAAACGACCTCTCGCTCTCTGCATCCTCGTACACTGCTGCTCTTGCTCGTGCTCAACAACTGGAAGCTCGCCTGGACGACCTCCCAGCGGAAGAACGCACCAAGTCCAAGGAGGCTGCCTGGCTCGATGCCATTGCTCGCGATGTACCTGCTGTCTTCCCCGATCTGGGGATCTTCAACTCAGACCCGCCTTCGCCAGCTCAGCAGACGCTTTCCAATGTCTTGAAAGCTTACGCCTTCTATCGATCCGATGTCGGCTATGTCTATGGAACACACCTCATCGCCGGTCTCTTGTGTCTTCACACTTCCCCTGCGGAGCCCGAGACCGCCTTTGTGGCTCTCGCCAACCTTCTGAACCGTCCCACGCCACTCGCATTCCTCGTCCACGACCAGGCAGCGATGGGACGCACCCACGACATGGTACTCAGCACCCTCAAATACAAATCGCCAACTCTGCACGCCCACCTCACATCACCCGATCTCAACCTCACACCTTCAGACCTACTCGACCCGCTGTTCAGGTGTCTGTTCGCCTACAACCTGACGCCTTCGCACGCCGCGCGAGTCTGGGATCTGTACGTCTTCGAAGGCGAGAAAGCGCTTGTGCGCACTGCGGTCGCAGTCCTGGCGAAACTTGAACCGAAACTCTACGGCAAGCGGGACGAAGTGCTCGACCTGCTTGGCTGGGGTAACGAGGGTCGATGGGAGCTGGGCTCCGAGGAGGAGTTTGTGACTTCAGTGCGCGAGGCGGGCAAGGTCGATGCTAAGAAGCCTTAGAACTGCTTTTCCGCATGATGGACGAGAAAACAATATGTTAGACGAGCTCCCTGGAGGAAGCAAAGACGCAGGCCGCAGGGCGCAAGACGCACAACAGAGACGAGAGAAAGAACGAATCAGAATTATTGCGATGAGGAGTAGCAGCGTGCTAGACATTGCGCGCTCGGCTTGAACGCACACATACACAGAGACAGAGACACACGGCCTTTTTTTTGAACGGAGACGAGGCATTGAGAGCCAACTTTCCCTTTCACTTAACATGCGTCTGCATCGAAAGAGACGGGACTTCCTACTCGGAAAGACTATGGTGCTCGGGCATAATGAATGAGAAGCAGCGTGAAGCTCCCTGTGCCTGGCTCTTTCCATTCTCTTTCCAGTCCGATCCGGTCGTTCAATTTGGACATTTGCACCAGGACCGGACAAGGATACGCCCTTGAAGGATTTTGGGATCCATCTTTCGTATTTCCTTCATACTCATTCTTCTACTTCTACTTCTTTACTTATTCCTTCTTCTTCTTCTTCTTCTTACCTGTCTTGACAGACGTCCTCTTCTTTTTCGTAATGTTGGCTCAAGACAGTCGCTGGGGAAACACTTCCATCGTTTTCCGGTTTTCTTTTTCCCGCATTTCATATATTGTTAATCGAGACTTGGGAAATGGACGTTCGATCTTTTTTCACTGTTGGACAGGAGAGAGAAGGAGTGCGTCTATTGGATTGCACAGGCATGCGCATTGGATGGGCGTGGAGCGGACGGGAATCAGATGGGGAAGAAAGTACGTACGCTGTACTCTGTATTATTGTCTAGTTTCACACTTTGGGCTGGTCTGTGCCTGGAACAATCCTTTCCGCTTGTTCGTGACTCTGGTTTGGTTGATTCTTTTGTCCGCTATGTGGGTGCTGATATTACAGACGCGAAGGCTGAACGATCGACATCACTGGAGAACGCACAGGACTCCACTGGACTCGACTTGACTCAGAACAGAAAGAAAGGAGGAACACCAGACGAGGCTCAGAAGGTTATCAAGAATTACTCGACTTTCACTACTTCAGGAGTGAACGAAAGTTGCCCAGTCATAAAAAAGGAAGACGCCACCCGACTCTATCTATCTCTCAACTATGTGGCTTGCGCACCAGGGACGAGTCAACATCGCTGGCCGCGGAACAGATACACGGAATCGAAGGAGGAGAAGAGAGACTAAAGACGCGATCAAATTCGCTCGACTCTTGCAACTGCTTCAAGACGTCTGTCCTTGAGGTCATGGCCATGATGATCGTGAACTGGAAAACCTTCGGTCAGTCTTGACATCTTGAGCTGAAGATTTCTGGCCCCGGAACCTACATGTACGCAGAGCGAGGTTTGTGGTGGATGGTAGTACGACGATGTTTTGCGGAGCTGGAGGTAGCCGAGTATGATGGCTATCGTCGCTAGCACGGAAGCTATTATGCCGAATATGAGAGTCCCAAGGGCGTCGGATACCGGTCCCGAAGACTCTGTTGACGGTGGGGTGATGTTGCCCGAGATTGAGATGTTGGAATGCGACTCGAAAGAGCGGGTGAGGTTGGAGACCAACGGGGCCATTGCTGTGAAGGTAGATGGTAAAGAGTTTTACTGGTCTTGGTGACAAAGGGCTCTTTTGGGAGGGTTATTTCGATTCGATGAGATGGAGGCGAAGATTGATGACCTATTCGTCTGTTCGTGGTCGTTTGGTGGGGAGAAACACTGATACTTATCTCGTAGTAGACCTGCAACCCAGCTGTCGCCCTGGCACGATCATATGTCGATCTAGCACCACACAGTGGAAATGATGGTGGTTTATTGGGGGCTTCTGTGTATAGTGACACTCCATGTCTTCACGACTATGCCAGACCCTATGGAAGGGCGATGAACCACCACGAGATGAGTGAATCGGTAAACAATGTGGTGGGATCATAGCTCTGACCATCGAGAGTCCGACGTTTCATGGCCCTGCAATAAGGCAGTAACTGGCAGTTGGTGTCCTGCATGCAGGTTCGTCGCCACTAGCAAGTGCTGAACCACCACGAAACAAGAGGATCGGTGCAGAATGTGGTGGTTGAACCACCCAATCGCTTGCAACCCAGCTAGCTCACTCGCTAAATGTGCCGTGCAGTCGGCCGCAGTCCCACATTCAACTTCGCATGCAGAGTGGAAGCAGTGATGCCAATCACCTAACCACCAAGATCATGCCCGACTGCGCCTGATCTTGGGGCACCAACCAGTGGCAACCACCACGATACACCCAAACAGGATTAGTCTGGTGGCGGAAGCTAACACGACGTGCATGGCCACGTCAAGGTGCGTCTGGGTCGGCCTCTGTTATCGATTGTCCTGCTCAACATGACCCAAGCCGTCCAAAATTGGGAGGTTCGCCTTCAGACTCCTGTCCTGCAATTCCGAGTCAACGAAATGCAACAAAGCTGGCCTGTCACTTGTTCTCAGTAGCAAGATCATACTATCACGGCACGATCCACTGACACGCTCAGCAACTATCTCCTCGGTTAAATGCTTCTCTCCCGGGATCGAAGGACTACATACTGGATACGACATCCTGTCAAGCAAAGCATCGTTGGCAGCCTTGCACCTGGGCCATTCACTAGAGTACGGGAATGGATCAATGTAAGCGATGCAAAAGAGATCTATGTCAACATTGCGATAGGGACTTTGCAACCACGTCATCTCTCAAACGCCATATTCTCGCAAAACATACGGACAAGAGCACCGGCGCAAGCCCCCATCATGAGCATCGATGCCTGAGCTGTGACGCCAGATTCTCAAGAAACGAAACTTTGAAGCGGCACATTCGCTCGAAGCATACCAAGGAGCTGATGTCACGGTGTCAATTCTGCATGGAGAGTTTTCGCAATGACTACTTCGCTCGACATGAAACCAGATGTGCTATAAAGTACTGGGCCAAGGTCTGCAAGAGTCCAATTTTCACAAACCACACTCAACATCACAAGCCGAACGATGCTCATTGGAGTTCCACAACTCAGTGGGTCGACTTTCCTGATGAAACTCATTTGGTTCACGAGACACAAGACACATTGCATGTAGTGCACGAACTAAACCTTAACATTCGACTCGCTTCGAAAGCTCTCTGGCTTGTGTTCCTACATTACGAAAAGACCGAAGACGTTGACTCGTTCAAGGAGACTATCACTGCTAGTTTCCGATTGAGCATACCGGTCTATTTCGAGCACAGTGATCATTACATCAACCTCCCGCGTTTCAACAGCCTATTTGCACTGGTGTACAGCGTTGGAGAATACATCTGCGGCGAGCGAGGAATCAATGATTGTGACAACGACGGCTACACGCTCCTGAAACATGCCTGCATCGCGAATGCCGCCAGTCTGATCGAGCCGCTGTTTTGGAGGGGCATAGTCTTCGCTGATGATACACTGTTTTACGCCATCCACAACGGTAATTTTGACACCGTTCAATTCTGCCTTGCCTTGGGCGCAGATCCGAACCCGAGCTCATATGCTGAGCAAGATAGCCCTCTCATGGCGGCTCTCGAAGGCTTGCACACCTCGAGCATCGCCGCTCTGCTGATTGAGTATGGCGCGGACGTGTGGGTAAGAGACTCGCAGGGGAAGACACCACTACACTTGGCAGCAAGGCAAGCTAATGCCGGGCTCCTTCGTATGTTGCTGGCCAAAGACTCGTCGCCCGAGTATCTTGCTGCCAGTGACGAATACGAACGTTGCGCGCTGCACGAGGCGATTCTTTACGCAGAATGTCCTCACGCTTCCTTACCCTTGGAATGTGTAACTATCTTACTGGATGCTGGCGCCGACGCAACGTTCCTAGATTCGAAAGGAAGATCGCCTTTGGCCATTGCCGCTCAGTGGGATTGCGAAGCGGTAGTGCGACTGTTGCTTGAGAGAGTACCATCATTCACTCAGAATCCTGTGTCGCTCGAACGACCTCTCACGGAAGCCGTCATAGAAAACAACAAGCCTATGGCACAGATCTTGATCGAGGCTGGTGCGAGTGCCAACGACCAGATAATGTTCAACCATGCAGTCAAACATTCATCAGCGGAAATGGTCCAATTACTGTTCGGAGCTGGAGCGAGACCGGAACACATTTCCGAGAATACTATCGACTATCTCCGTGACTTGGCACTGAACCAGAGAGACAACCTTACAGAAGAGTTTTGGTCCAACGGTGTGGCCAAATACAAGCTTCTGCGCCAGTATCGTCCGTTCGATCAAAATATGGACATGGAGATGATTCCGGCGTTGGCTCTCAATTCCTAGAGCATCATTGTTCATCACTCACTATTTCACTGTCCCCCGTCCCACCCGCTCCATTGCACAAGCAGCGTTTTCCCTGACCTCTCTTGTGACATTAGCGGCAGGCTTCACATCCCTAACCAACCCAACTCCGGTCCCAGCATAAGTAGTCAACCTCGCATTCGCGCCCCATCCATCATTGCCTTTCTTGAGTGCTTCGTCGTGCAACTTCTTATTCTCTTCAAAGCTCATACCCTTGGCGGCGTCATACCAGCTATCGTTTAGTACGCTGCGGCCACCGTAGCGTGTTGGCCAATCCGTTGTGCCACGTAGGCTATCGTACAATTTGCCTCTCGCTGTGTTGACACCGCCATCTGATGCGTTCAGGACAGCGTCTTGGTACCCTTTGGCCATGTTACTTTCGGGACATGCGAGGTATCGGGTGCCCATCACTACGCCGGAGGCACCGAGTGCGATGGATGCCGCTACGCCACGACCGTCCATTATGCCACCGGCGGCCATCAGAGTAGGAGCTGGAATATTGTTTTCTCGACAGTAGGAAAAAACAGTATCGTCGACCTCGGGCAACAGACTGATGAGACCAGCGCATTTCTCGAGCCCGTGGCCGCCGGCATCAGAGCCTTGGACTACGAGGACGTCGGGTCGGCAGGCCTTCATGGCTTGCAACGCATCTCCCACGGTTCCGACTTGGATCCAGATCTTTGTCTTGTTGCTCGTGACACGTCTGCACTCCTTTGTCCAGGTAGCCAATTGATCAGGGTGCTCATCTGCGAACAGCCAGACCGCAGCTGGCATGTGGCGTTCGAGTATTGGTAGTGCATCTTGCAACAGCTTGTCGCCAGCCCAGAGTAGGAAGCCTACACCTACTGGCAGCATGCCATCGGCCGATTGTACTTTGAGTAGTCGTTTCGATTGCTGCAACTCATGCTCCAGGGTCGAGGCATCACTGCCGGCTCCGATGAAGCCCAAGCCACCTGCATTGGATACTTCACATGCCAATTTGGACAGCGCGATCAGGCGCATGGGCGCTCCCGCAATCAGAGGCGTGGAGATCCATGGGTATTCGCTTTGAAGTTGATCCATTGTTGTTGTGACGGTCCGTCGCGCGCCTTCTCGAACGACAACTTCGCTCTACGTCTCTTGAACGACGCGACCATCAACATCGTGCCAACAGCCTTTTGCACACTCGACCGAGGCTAACTGGTCAGTCTCACCATCATCACCCCGTCGAGCGTCTCCGCTCAAGCGCCATCTTCCTCCGCATTGTCACCTCCACTTATTTGAGCGACTCGGAGAGCATTCGACTTAGGGAAGGTAAGCCGAGCCCGGCCCTCGACACTTTCAACCTCACATCACTCACATCACCTTTGAAGCAAGCGATCAGTCGCTCTTTCCTTCACTGACGCCGTTGTTTGCCCCTCCCGCCGCCGCCGTGCATCATCCCGAGACCGGTGTCGCGACATCAAAATGAACGCTCCCGACAGGTACGTTAAAACACCACCCGCTCCAATCAATCTCCCGGCGCAAAAAGCATATCACGCGCAACACAAAAGAGATGGACTACAACGAAGATCACCCTGCGGTGGAGATCAATATGGATGTTCCTATCGTCTTCACTGTGCGCGAAGTCCGGGCTGTTCGTCTCAAAAGGCCGTCCAGTCCAGCTCTGTATTCTCAAAGCCTCTCGACTAAGCGCTCAGGGCATCAAGGCGAGCAGAGTCACTTGCACGTCCCTCAGGGCACTCAGCGCACTACTGGATACCTTTGGACCACAAAAATCAGGCCCCAAATTGACATTCCTGACAGGCACGAGCTGTTCCTTCTCGGAGATGGCGAGCGCAAGATCGAGATGGAGACGGTGACCCGTAAGTCTATGTGCCTTCACAAAGACGATCGCATGCAGACTGCTAACAATTCCTATCAGAGGTCGCCAACGCCGCTCTCTTCACCTTCAACAAGGAGGACCACACCCTTGCTAACATGCTGCGCGACAAGTTGTTCCGCATGGAGCACATCACCTTCGCCGCCTACAAAGTCCCGCACCCTCTCTTCGCCACGTTCCAACTCCGTGTCCACACCGACGGCGAGATCACTCCCAAGGCCGCCATTATCAAGGCCTGTGGTGAGCTCATCACCGAGCTCCAGGAGCTCGACCAAGAGTTCACCAAGGAATTCGAGCTGAAGAAGATGGCTGCCAACGTGCCCAACGGTGGACTCGACATCTAAAAAAGTGCCTTTACTGGCTACGAAAGATGTGTCTGACGAAACGAAAAAGGGGAAATTGGCGATGCTGCCTTTGGTGCATAGCGACGGCGTTTTGGGGGCGAAAGAAAACTGAAGCCATCGAAAGGGAAGGCGTGGGCAACGGTTCGCGAGTTTCCGTGGTACTTGATACCTGTTATTGGCCTGTTCTCTTTTACGGCCTTGGATGATACCCATTGAGTGAACTTTTTCTTACTCTACGTATTGCTTCAATGGATTGTTTGAACTGACACCTTGACTATCCTATGGGAATTATGTCCTTTGACGTCGTGTACTGTCCCACATCAAAAGCTGGCCGTCTGTTGTCTAGCTTGTGAAGGATTTGTGCTTTGTCTATTACGATCACTATGTTGAATTGCGTCTGTATCGATCCCATTGTTCATTGTTCTTGTCTCGAGCTAGTCACCATAATGGGATGAGCCGGAGCCTTCGATTGGGAGGCCGGTTCGACATTGTGGATGTTGACGACTCGAGTTCCATCATGTTCTGCAGCTCTATGTCGCTGAGGATCATCGGGAATAGTAGGAGATACTGCCAAACGTGTGTGCGTTACTAAGTGAAAGCATCCAATCAATCCCTTGTGCAGCAAACTTGTGCCGAAGTGCAAGGTGGCAATCGTATACGAGTGATCATGAAGCTGACGTGACTGTCTCAGAAGGATGTACATCTCTGTGAGAGTCTGCACGTTTCTCAGCGGCAATGCAGAGGAGCTCGTCAATATCCATCAGGCGAGCCAGTGCTTTCAATCGTTATTTTCCGCGTGAGTATCGAAAACCATCTACGCATATGGCAAGTGTTTCTTACCAGAAAGGAAAAACGAAACCTCGGTACGAGCCTAATGTGGTGATTACCACACGATTTCCTTCTTTCTGCCTTTTCCCTTCCTCGATCTCTTTTCCCCGCGAAAACACGCATTGTTTCTAGAGTCCGTTTCAATTCATCCATCATGTATGCGTATCATCTGCCGTTTCAAACATTTTTCTTCATCCTTTAGATTCCCAGAATGTGGCCCAAATTCACCCAGACTTGCTTCGTCGAGCTACACAGCTTTCCCTTCTTGCAAATAACGTCCAGTGTCGCTCGCGGCGAAAGAGAACGGGCTTTTGGTCATTTCGGGGCTACGTGGGCTCATCGGGAGCGCGAAGAGATCGTCTTCGTCTTGAGGAGCGGTGCTGGAGGGAGGTACCACTGCCGCTTGTGGTGCTGGTGGTCGTGCAAAAGTGGCTTCTTCGAAGGATTGGAAGCCTCCGGTTGAGCCAGGGCCGTTGTTGGATCCCAATGCGTTCAAAGAGCCAAGACCCGCCTGGCGCTGCTGCGCCGCGAAAGAGTCGGGTGGTCTCTGAGCTTGCATGCGGCGCGGTTGCTGTTGCGGTTGGCCTAGTTGTGGTGCTGTCGCTGCCGATGCTGGCGCTATCGAAGGCGTTTGTGAAGACTTCGCTGCGAGCGACGAAGGGTTTGGCATGCCTTTCAGCGCTGCGAAGGCCCCGAAGGATCCCACTGCTACATCTGAGCTTTCAGGGCTGAGTGGGTTGAACGTGTCGGCGGCTTCTGGTGGGTTTTTCGCCAGGGACGAGCCGCCGGGGCTCAGTGCTTCTGTCGTTGTGCCGATCCGAAGTCCCTTCAGTTTGTCCATAAGCCGTCCACCGCCAGGAGATCTTGGGCTCGTAGGGCTGTTCAACGTGTTGCCGCCCTGCTGCTGTTGCACTTGTGAGGGTATGGCAAGGCCCGAGGGTTTCGACATGACGCCAAAATTGGCTTCAATCCACTCTTTCTCCGCTACCGCCATCTCTAACCCAACTCCCTCCGCGTTGTCTCTCGCCTCCGCGTCGATTTCCTTCTGCAGCACCTGCAAACGCTTTTTGGCCCAAATCGTATGCAAAACACCTTTCTTGCCTGCCTGTCGCGCCGTAGCTCCTAGCTCGGGGCTGAAGATCGCCGGCAGAGGGTTTGTTCGCCAGTTCACATGCCCTTTTTGCAATCTCACAGTAGTAGGAACCGCTACGCCCGCGCCAAGAAGGAAGTACAGCCTGTTTACAGGTGCTGGTGCAGACAATTCGGCGGTGTTGTCTTTGGCGTTGTCGTTCTCATTATCCTGCGCGTGTTCCCGCGCCGGCAGCACTGTCCGCTTGCCCTCCCAGCTGATTTCCCAGTCGCCCTCAATGTCCCGCGTGGTATCGTCGTCTTCCCATTCGACCATCAGCACTTTGGTGCCCTCTTTGCTGCGACCCGGCTCGAATTCGAAGCGGGCGAGCGCATTGCTGGAGCTGAGAGAGGGAGATTCCACATCGTCGGCGGATGTCGCTGAGGAGAGGACTGCGCTGGCGGAGGAAGTGTCGACAGGGTTGAAGGGCGGCCTCGTGGTTGTCGGTGCGCTCATGTTTGGGATTATTGATTGACGCGTCAGATGTCTATTCGTGGGTATAGAGTTTGGTCGATCGATAGCTTGTTGTCGTTCTGCCGTGCCGTGTGTTGAAGGAGCGTGAAGTGACTGAGTTGGCGAGCTTAGTGGACTTTGAGGAATTGGTGGTGATTGTGGTGCACGGCGGTCGTTACTAAGTGGCCCCCCTGCTGGCGGTTCCCTGTTGTGATGTGGCTAGCCGAGTACTCGCGATTTGGTAAATCATGCCCTACTTGGGGTTAGAGCGGCGCACAGTATATACAGCTAAGAGTGACGAGTCTTAGTCGTCGTCGTCGTCAACAATAGCACGGATCGTTGTAGGCGGTATAGAAGCAGTACGTGGTAGGTACAGTATGCATGCAAAAGTGAAGAGCTTCCTACTGGGTCTGACTGACGTGCAGACGACGCGGTCTTACGGTACGCACACATACGAGGCAGTTCATTTCTTTCATGGGCTGGTGCATGATGCATCCCATCTTTAGCCCATCCCACCTTGCGCCGCTTACACCACCATGCTACCACTACCAGGTCCAGGCCCCCGGACACCTCGCACTAGACACGAATCGAGGACAAAGACTGGGCTGGTATACATGTTATAAATAGGTAGAACCTACCTAACCGTCTTGTCGGCTCGGATCGGGCAAATCCGTCGGCCTTTGCTCTTGTAGGATGGAAGGATTCAACATGGTTTTCCACCAGCATGACTACTACTGCATCTTGCATCTGCATCTAACGGTAACATATCTTTGCCCCATGTCCATGGATTGACGCGTCACTCCGATCTGTTCTGATTCCTTCTTTCCCTCATCGTCTAGCCCCACGATCTTGGCGTGCATGTATTTGGTCTGCGGCTTACCGACACTAGGTACTCCAAAGATCATCGGCACCACTACTGCACCTCGCTCTTGTCCTTTCTTCCACCTTTAGCGCCCCTCAACTGTTCTGTCAACGGTTCCAACTCCGGAGCACGTCCGAAGTAGTGAGCGTGGGGTGTCATTTGGCATTAACACCATGCTACCATAGCGATGCGGTCTCCGCCTTGATGGAAGGAGAGGGAGGGAGCAAAAGCAAAGAGCTTCGAGGCCTTGCTGCAGCAAATCTGCTTTGCAAGCCGATTGCCGGATGTTTCGCTGATTCGCATGATGATCATTCTAACGAAAGACTATACCGGTGGTCTTCGTACGTCGGCAGGGCCTAGGAGTCGTTAGCAACAGTGATCGATCGCCGGAGTCACACCGGTAGTGTAACATGTAGCGAAGAGTGCACTACTTACATCTGACACAGCCATCTTCGCATATACCTCAGACTTGGCCCGGAAGCGTTGGTCGTCGTTGTTCGCAGCAGAGCTCTCGCAGACTTGCAACGGAACCTTCAAGGACAATCCCTTGTGTTGCAATCCCCGGACTTTCACCTTGACCAGCAATGTGTAGTCGCGGCTAGCCAAGACATGCGAGAAGGTAGGTACAGCCCCTTCTGATATCTGGACCGGGATCGGGATGGTTCCCGAGTGACCTCTCCGATGCTTTTTGCTGGCGACATTGCGGACTCCGTTGCGATCCGTTGCACATACTTCAAAGGTACCCAAAGTTTTGATTTCCAGCGCTTCGTCACCTGCGCTGTGGTTGCCGTCTCGAACGACTCTGGTACCAAAACGTGTTCGAGCTTGCAATCGATACTCGACCTCAACCCGCCGCCTCCCAAGTTCAAACTCATCGTCGGCGTCGCTCGAAGTCTCCCAGCCCACGTGAAGCTGGCCCGTGGTCTGACAGCAGCCAGAAGTGTTGCGCGCGACGACAGTCGAAGGCTCCCCCATCGCCACGCTCAATCTGGCAAACGACTTTGAGAACCTCGATCGACGGATGTCAGCAGAAGCCGTGACGAGCTTTGTTTTCGACGTTGTCTCGGAATACTCCGGCGGGTCGCTGTGCGGCGCAGTCGTGATCCTGATCCTACGCTTCGCGGATATCGTCCGGACAGCTGTCTCGTTGTCCACGCGGTATTGCAGGGTGGCTTGCAGGTAGTATTCGATCAGCGGCTGTGCGTAGCTTCGGCCCCATGGGTCCAGGTATAGAGAGCCACTTTCGCATGACGGCGGCAGCCTGTTACTGATACCGGATTTGTTCACAGGGTCTGTTGCGAGCTCTGGCAAAACGAATGTGGTGGGCTTGGACAGCTTGTTTCCGGCTTGTGTTGCGTTCAATGCTGGTAGAGATTGGGAGAAGCCGGCGCTCTGGCTGAGGTGGGTGTGGATTATGGTCTGGTAGATGGCTGGGCGGTGGGCTGGGTGGGTCCATACTCTTGTTTCGCCTGAGAGAGGGGAACGATGTTAGCCTTTTGTTGAAAATTCGTATACACGGGTTGATGCGGGTCGGTGGGTGAAATTGACCTACCTATGAGAGAGCCGTGGAAGGACAACGCTTCGAACGATCTGTGTTTGTGGACCTCGACAACGGCGGGGATGATGTCGCCTGGTCTGTACAAAATGTCTGTTCGCTGGGTAGTTGTATGATCAGCCTCTGGGTCTCGACAGTCCAATGCCCTGATCTTCAGGGAGACAGTCGGGCCGCTGATAGACAAGTTGGAAGCCATGTGGATTTCGGCTTGACGTTGCGAATGTGAGTGAACCACGTACAGAAGACCGCTGATGGTAAGACTTATCAGTTGACTGAATGAGATTTTGGTTCGAACACAGCTCGTGCAAAGGCGAATGATTAAACTCAGCGATTGAAGTCGATTCATGAACTGACGGTACATTATATCTATCAATAGTCCAAGCCTAAGCTTAAAAGGCGAGAAAGAGATTCGGCGAATTGGTCTGCAAGCACCTGGCATGCACGTGAAAGCTTGCTTTGATTACTAGACTTTGTTGTTGGGCGTCAAAGTTGACGACTCGACCGTCATTCCAAAGCCATGCTGGTTGGGCACATGTTGTTTGGCTCCAAAATGACGACTCTCCTGTTCGATATCTTGAAACGCTCGGGTGTCCCTCTTGAGATGACAATCAAACTTTACACGGCGAGCCAAATCCCTCGAATCTTCCTGATTTCGAGCGACTAGCAATACGAGCTAAGTCCAGTATCTTGCTTCGAGAAGGCGAAAGCTCGCTTTCTAGAAGCGAATGAGGTATTCTACAAGGCTCCACATCTTGGGTGGTTGACAGTGGCTCGGAGTGGTGGTCAATTGGTGTTGTTTTCTAGCCCATCAGATAATAGAAATCCAAAGAGACAGTTCGATAGTCTTTATCGTCAGCGTAGATGTGCGTCAAGCTGTGACTCAATAAATGCTGTATTGATAGAGTTGAGTGACATGCGACTTCTACCATGGTGAGACTATCGGTTCCTCTGGACATTCGTTAGCGCCGGATATCCCGCGGCCAATCAGACTTGTGACAGCTCTGAAAAGTCCAGCATATGAGGTCCGATCAGGTGATTTTGACATCAACATGCCTTGAATCATATCAAACCCAGGCCTCCACTTGTTTTGGCTGTTTGTTGTTGCGTTGGATATCCTACTACCTACTGATGTCCTCCGGTCTTAATGGAAGCCAAGAAAGCATGTTCGGCGAAAACGGCGACGAGAATTCGCCGGATGTTTCGTCCTACATCTCCTCACAATCGTCAACAAAAATAATGCCTCCTGCAGCTCGCCCATACCGGTCTTCAAAACGTAACAGGCCTTGTGACCGGTGTCGTGAGACGAAAATTCGATGCCAGGTCATCACCGGGTCCCAATGCGCAAAATGCCAGCGTGACGGACTCCACTGCAGCTTCTCTACGCCTGATAGAACACGCCTCGGATATGTACAACATGCCGAAGGCTCAAGAACCCCGACACCCGCTGCAGGCCATAGTCATGAGTCCTCGCCGGGAGTTCCGTGGTCGCGGAGCCCAATCATCTCAACGACAGCAGGGTCAGCATTGCAGCATACCGATCTTCCTCTGCCTACCCAGCCCACTCCTCCGAAGATACAAGAGACCGACATACAGTTCAACACCCAATTCTCTCAGAGCTTAGAAGCGATGCAAGATTGCTCGGCACAGCTGTTTGGGTCTTCCTCAGAATCAGACCCGTGGCTATTGCGACATTGTAAATTTGACGATTTCGGCATTCGATCTTTCCAGAATACACGTTACCGAACTGCTGGCGGCTTGCCACTTGCACAAAAGATCCCGATTCATCTCATCATAGAGCCCAATGAGCTTCATGAGACGGCGAAAGAAGAGACAAGAGCATTCGACAGACAAATAGCCTCCCGTGCCGACCTCGATCGCGTCGTACCGCTGGACTGTGGTCAGAGACTCGTTGCGCTGTAAGTGTATGGGTTGCTTAATCGTTTTGAACGCTCATAGCTGACATTCAGGCCAGATTTTGCGATCATGTTTTCCCAATGCTTCCCGTGGTTTCTCGCTTCCAATTAGGCATTACTCCCACTAACCGTGTACCACCCGCGGCGGCTCTACAACGGTGTCCATTGCACTTGCTGGGAGCCATGTACGCACTTGCCTTAAGATTCATCTCTTACGATGAGCACTGTGTTGTATGGCATGCCCAAACGTCACTTTCAACAGACGTTTTGTGGAGATTTGTTTACGAGGAACTCCAGGAGCAGATACATCAGCCTCAAATGTCTGTTGTACAAGCAATCTTGCTGTACCTCCACAAGGAGCCAGCGGATGAGAAAAGGTATTCGCTGACCGATACGCCCTTCACCTGGGCGTGGACGGGTAAGCTCGTCGGCCTTACTACGTCGCTCGCTCTCCACACCGAGTGCTCCATGTGGGCTATTCCTAGCTGGGAGAAGCGCCTGCGAAGAAGACTCTGGTGGGCCGTCTACGCGGAAGACAAATGGCGATCGTTGTTGATGGGTCGTCCTCCGTATATTCATTCTGAAGAGTGGGACATCGAGGAGCTGGACGCCTCTCACTTTGGCACCACCTTAGCTGATCTAACACAGAAAGAGCACGTTCCTTTCCAAAGCTTTATCGGCCTAACACAGATCGCCGAGTCTGTACAAGAGACTTTCTATTCTCTGAGGGCATCTCAAAAGCTTTCAGTCGACATGGGCACATCAATCCAAGTGGCGAGACCTCTGCTGGAAAGACTAGAAGCCTGGAGATCCTCTTTGGCAGAGTACAGCCGCCTTCCGGACGTGCCATCTGATATTACCAGCGGCAAGGCGGAGACCTGCTCATCGCTACATTTTGCCTACCACATCCTGGTGATATATGTGTACAGAGCCCTATTTCGCCCTATGGTACAAAACTCGACGCCGCCGCATGTCATAGATCTCGAGGAACCAATCATCTTCGACAGCTCTCTCGACCTCGCAGACTTTAATTGGGGCACTCCTGGTCTGGCAAACGCGACACCATTCCCGGCACCCGACGCCGCTGATGATTCGCGCACGAAAATTGTGGAAGATATCACGAGGGCGGCAGCCGAATGTGCAGCAGGTATGATCAATCGCGTGCGCCGTCTCTCATTCAGCGACCTCAGTGGTTTCTGGCATTCTTGTAAGTTCAATTCTACAGTATACCCATGGCGTTCCTGTCTTCAACGACTTAACTAACGAGTCAAACCTGCAGGGTCACGAATCGGCTTCGCGGTGACGTCCAATTTCCTTGTCCTTCTGGTGGTTCAAGCACCAAACGTCCAATGTGCCCTAAAAGCCAAACAGTTGCTGGATGTCTGGACTCAAACGCTCACGGTCCGGTGCACTCTGTGTCCTATGGTACGACTGGCGCTGCTCCGACTGAACTCATTGAACTCGGCTGGACTCTCGGAGACTTTCCATCTGCCTTCGCATGTCGAGCAAGCACTGAAACGAGACTCATGATTCGCATGGCGGTTGTAAGAAAAGCTTCGCAGACCCACAGGTGCCATGTTCAGAAGATTTTGGACACGTCAATCTCCTTGATGCTCCAGCGATGCAGTGGCTGACGTGATGAGAATAAAGCCATTGTACGTCGTCAGCACAAAGGACATTTGAACAACAGCTTCACTTGAATGGGTCTCTTTGTTCACCAATGTGTCGTCTTTGAAGTCGACACTCTTTGTTCACATTCACATACAATACCCGCCCTAAGCACAAAAGTGACACCGCGGCCTTGACTGGAAAACATCTTGCTCTCATCATCGACTCTCTCTTGCAGGAAAGTGCTCTGGCAGTACTTCCTCTGAACTCCCCAAAAAACAAGGAGCCGTTCAACAACCACAAAAACACCCAAAAACTACCGTCGCGAACATGCATCTTCACACGGTCCACACCAGCAGCTACTACTCGGCTTCCCCGAGCACCACCAACACCACCTCCACAGCATCCTGTCTCAACGTGTCCATGATCTCCAGAGTCATGAACGGAATCCAGTCCTGTGCTAATGCCGTGAGCACATCCAACAGCAGCGCAGCGTACAACGCCGGCACTGCAACCCCAGCCCAGTCCAACCTGCACGCCCGTAGCGACACCTCCAGTAAAGGTCTGAGCACCGGCATGATCATCGGCATCGTCATCTTCATCATCGGCTTCCTTGGCGTCTGCGTCGCCCTTGTCTGCCACGGCCGGGGCGGCTCAAAAACGACGAGCAAACAAAATGCCCAACATGCGAAAGAACACTATGACATTGTCATGCAGCGGTACAAAGGCGGCACCGGCCTCAGCGCGCCGCCTCGCGTCCACGCCGGCAGAGCTAGGGCTCCTCAGTTCCCTGGCCCTCGCAACGGTTTCGCTCCGGGTTCCTCGCGCAGCGGCTCTTATGGTCCCAGCCCTTACGTCGGAGGTCCGACTATGGGCGGAAGGAGTATTTACCACTGATCTGATCGACAGCATCGCTTTACGGAGATAGGGTATCTCCAGGGCGGGGTTGAGGAGGAAGGAAGGTAAGTATCCTCGGCAGGAGAGTCGGTCATTCGAAATGCACTTTTCCCGTCGAGACGTTAATGAATTAAAAGAAAAAAATCTTCAAAGTATTGGATTGCGTTACATCCTTCCCTTAAAGTGCCACTGTCAGAATTCTCTTTGTATCTCAAGCCTCTCCGATGCGAACACGTTAAATAATCTACTTATCTCTAGCCAAATTTATTGAAAGATGTCTAGCTAAATGTCAAGTAGATATCAGGAGCTTACTCAAACATAAGGGGAACTCAAGTCGCACATGTCTTTGAGGATTCCATCCGCTCGTTCGTACTCCGACTTCCAGCATTTGGCGATGATGATGTCGATGCACGATGCCAGACTTAGATCGGCCGGGTACTTTCTTTCGCGAAACCTCGCTTTGATCAAGTCGTGGTGTGCATGTACATCTAGTTCTGCGAAAGGCGGATGCCCATGCCAAAGGTGGTACAACAGTGTCCCGACAGCAAAGATGTCCGTTCTCGGTGTGAATTCGTCTTCGCCCGCGTCTGGATGACGCGACTTCGCATCCTCCTGGGACATGGTCTCAAGCTCAATGCTTCCATCGTCGCGGTATAGTTGTCCTTGAAGATCGCCGACCTTCGCAACCATTTCAGAGGTCATGAAGATGTTGCGGACGTGCACATCGCAATGGATGTAATTCCGTTGGTGGAGAAAAGTCAGACAGCCGACGACTTGGTTGCCGATGAGCGATTTCTGACTATCGGTCAGGATGAAAGGCCCTTCAATCAGATCGCTCAAGACTCCCCGTTCGCAATACTCAAGGAGCAACCCATCCTCGTTGAAACCTTTATATGTTACCAGATTCTCATGGAGGCCGAGAAGAGCATATCGATCTGCCTCCTCGCGCAGACATGACATAGTCTCCGGCGTCTTGTGGTGCGGGTATTTCAGCACAGTTCGACCGTCTTCCAAGATTCCGACAAAGAAATGTCCCGAAGTTGCAAGGTACTCCTGTACGCCATCGGGTTTCCAGAACGAGACGTGATTGGTCCAGCCTCGCGAAATCGCCTCCGTGTCCGTGGCCATGATCTGCAGGAAAGGTCTGCAAGTGGTAAACCTGGTCAGTGTGTCTGGGATAGGAAAGTGGTAGAATGGAAGAATGATTTTTGATTCGGGATCTTAGGTGGCATTTTATATTCGACGCGTTGAAGATGTTTTATCTCCTAGCCGCACCGAATCGAAGCACGTGAATCTACACTCTATTAGCGGATCCCTTGCAAACGCTTCGAGAGCCGGTGCCCATCGTTTCACCGATGCAGGGTGCCCTATCGATGTCAACCCATCGGCGCTTCGCTGTCGGTTTCCATGCACGACTTTGCTCTGCAACATGTAAGCGATATACAGGGGCGTGCAAGATACCCCTCCTAAACCCGTCGTGAAGTATAGCGCTAGGTGGTGTCGAGACGCCGCGAATCCGTCGCAAGGCCTCGGATGTCCCAGCAGAGAAGACCGACATGCTGGAGTATCAGCCAGCGGCGATGCTTATAAATCCTTCGAGCCCTTCGAGTTCGCGTCACCATCAGGCCTGGTGGTCAGATTCTTGGTGCAATTGTACAGCGCAGCATCCACAATCTGCTCCGGGGTTTGCGACTCCGCATGCGTGACAATTGGGATGCCGAAGGTGAAGATGGCAGCGAATATGTCGAGGGATATCAAACCAACTGCGGCGCCTTCGCGCACGATATCCTTCCTGACGAGATGGATGGTCACGAAGATCAATATGAGGCTGAGCGCCGCGGGGATGTCTAGTTTGCTTTCATGTTAGGAAGATCCCCTTGAGTTTGAGGCCTCGCCGGGAGTCAATGATAACTTACAAATCCAGTTTTTTTGCAAAGTCGTCTTCGCTCGCGCGTCTTCATGCATCTTGGCTAACATTACCTCGCGGTAGATGATCCAGCCGTCTTCATGGCCGAAGATGCGGAGGTACATGGCAGGCGAATAGCTCCGCAGTTCTTGGCCGCTGCCGAGTTTCCAGTTGGCGACGACGGGGCGGACATAATCTTCGGGAATCTTTCTCTTTGTGGTGAGAAGATAAGTCAGATAGGTTCGAATCTCTTCTGGTGAGGCGTCTGGTGAGGGCGTTGAGATTTGCTGGTCGGCGTTTTGTTGGTCGGGGCTTTTCTTCTCAAAAAGTAGAGGTTCTTGATCTTTGATGGGGTCCATGTCCAAGGAAGTGAATTGTAGCGCAGGTCCTGTGTTCGATGTCAATCGTCGAGAAGAAAAGTGAAAGAGCAAGGTTGTCATTCAAAGTGGAATCGCAGCGGACCCATGGTGAACTCCACAAGGATGATCAACTACATGTACTGATGGCTGACCTGACACGTTCGGACGCTCACCACTTAGCATTCACCTGCAAGGGCCAACATCTGACGAGGCGAGTAATCATATTCATGTGTCTCGCATATTACTGCTCTCGATAAGGTAAGTAGTATCGTTTGCTGATAAGTTAGTACAACATAGTACTTGTGGTCTGCAGGCCTCTCAAAAGACGCCGACGAAGGCCCGGGCTGTCTCGACTTCCACGCCGGCCGGCCACAGGTGCAGTGCAGTGCAGGCGACTTCACCAAATCGAATAAAATGCGCCCAAATGCCCTCCTCTCGTTACCTGCTCCTTTGAGGAGGCTGCTAGTGAACCAGTCCTCACTACGCGCCGCCGTCAACACCACACATTCGGCCCGCGCCCATAGCACCGACTCAACCTCCAACACCTCCAACACCTTCAACAATGGCCAGCCCGGCAGCTCAGTCAACGCGACCGAGGTCTCCCACTTCAACACCCTCGCCTCTTCCTGGTGGGATCCCCATGGCTCGAGTCGTCTCCTCCACCTCATGAACCAGCACCGACACCCATTCATCAACCGCTGCCTGAGCACCGCGCCGCCGCTCGCCCCAGGCTTGAAGCGCAAATACCTAGACATCGGCTGCGGCGGAGGCATTTTCGCAGAGTCCGCCGCTCGCCTGCCCACCACACACTCCGTGACCGCCGTAGACCCTACACCCGAAGTCATCGCCGTCGCGAAACGCCACCAGCGCACCGATCCGCTGCTCTTGGAGCCCGGCCGCCTCACTTACCACAACATCCCCATCGAGGCGCTACCCTTGCCCAAGACGCCGTCCGAGGGCTTCGACATCGTCTCCCTCTTCGAGGTCATCGAACACATCCAGCAGCCTGCGCCCTTCCTGCGTTCCATCCTGCAGCACTTGAAGCCCGGCGGCTGGTTCATCGGGTCTACGATCGCACGCACGGGTACAAGCTGGTTCACGACTAAGTTCATGGCTGAAGAGGTGTTGAGGATGGTTCCGAGAGGGACCCATGACTGGAACCAGTACATTCAGCCATACGAGATGAAGGCGTGGGCGGACAAACAGCCGGATCTTGAGAGCTGGCAGGT
>Ga0265797_10003724_pt1 | contig 24151 bp, 20 predicted proteins | sample P2T30metagenome_FD_192433 | JGI IMG/M metagenome (GOLD analysis project Ga0265797, IMG submission 192433) | Plant litter microbial communities from East Loma Ridge, Irvine, California - P2 T30 | ecosystem: Environmental > Terrestrial > Plant litter > Unclassified | place: USA: California... | reverse complement strand
CGTCGTTCGCCGAGGCGGTGCGCAGGATCTTCTGCCCGTGCTCGTCGGTGCCGGTGAGCAGCCAGGTGTCGTCACCGCGCTGCCGGTGCCAGCGTGCGAGGAAGTCCGCGGCGACCTCGGTGTAGGCGTGCCCGATGTGGGGCACGTCGTTCACGTAGAAGATCGGCGTGGTGATGCTGAACGAGGACCCGGCGGACATGCGGACCATCCTACGGGCGCACCGAACCCTGATGACGCGTCCGGTGGTGGACTGTGGAGAACCGGGTCCTGGAGGCCCGTGACGGGCCCGCCCCGCGCCTCCAGACCGGCGGATGCGAACGTGACGAGCCCCGCTCAGCGCGCCGCGAGCGCCCCTTCGTAGAGGTCCCGCTTCGACAGCCCGGTCGCGTCCGCGACCGCCGCGGCGGCCTCCTTCATGCGCATGCCGGCGGCCACCCGCTCGAGCACCAGGCGCACGCCGTCGTCGAGCGTGGCTTCCTCGGTGGCCTCCGCGGCGCCGGCGACGACGATGCAGATCTCGCCCCGCACCCCTTCGGACGCCCACGCGACGAGTTCGTCCAGCGGCCCGCGGCGGACCTCTTCGTACAGCTTCGTGAGCTCACGGCAGACCGCGGCGCGGCGGTCGCCGCCGAACCCGACGGCCATGTCCGCCAGGGTCTCGGCCAGCCGGTGCGGCGACTCGAAGAACACCATCGTCCGCTGCTCCCCCGCCAGCGCCTGGAACGCCCGGCGGCGCTCACCGGCCTTGCGGGTCGGGAACCCCTCGAACGTGAAGCGGTCGGTGGGCAGCCCGGACACGGCGAGCGCCATGAGCACGGCCGACGGTCCGGGCAGGGCGGTGACGGTGACCCCGGCGGCCGCGGCTGCCTCGACGAGGGGGAAGCCGGGGTCGCTGATCGCGGGCATGCCGGCGTCGGTCAGGACCACGACGTCCTCGTCGCGGGCGAGCTCGACGACCTCGGACGCCTTCGCCCGCTCGTTGTGCTCGTGCAGGGCGATGAGCCGCGGACGGTTCTCGATGCCCAGGGCGCGCATCAGGTGGATGGCGGTCCTGGTGTCCTCCGCCGCGACGACCGTGGCGTTGGAGAGGGTCTCGACGAGACGGCGCGAGGCGTCCCCGAGGTTGCCGATGGGCGTTGCTGCGAGGACGATCACGCACCCATTGTCCCCGCACGGCGACGCCGGCGCGGCCCGGGGCGGCCGCGCCACGGCGACACCGGGGTCGACCGGCGCGCCCCGCGGCGCGTGCACGCCCGTCGCAGCGGGGACATGTGGTCGATCCGTAGGATGCTCAGCGATGACCAGCGAGCTGACCGACGACCGCACGGCCGTGCCCGACGGGCCGGTCGGCTCGCGCCTGGACGACTGGTGGGGGCGGGTGCTCTCCACGTCGCAGCGCGTCGCCGTGTGGCGGTGGACGGGTCCGCTCGCGGTGACGCTCCTCGCCGCCGTGCTGCGCCTGGTGAACCTCGGCAACCCGCACTCGCTCGTGTTCGACGAGACGTACTACGTCAAGGACGGCTGGTCGATCGTGCACCTCGGGTACGAGGGCACCTGGCCCGCGAACCCGAGCGGGGACGGCGCCCCGACGACCGACGACCGGTTCGTGCGCGGTGAGACGGACATCTTCACGAGCGCCGCGGAGTTCATCGCGCACCCGCCGCTCGGCAAGTACCTCATCGGCCTCGGGATGCTGCTGTTCGGGGCGGACAACTCGTTCGGCTGGCGCTTCACGGTGGCCGTGCTCGGCATCGCGACGGTGTTCCTCACCGCCGTGATCGCCCGGTCGCTGTTCCGTTCGACGATGATCGGCACGCTCGCCGGCTTCCTGCTCGCGATCGACGGGCAGGCGATCGTGATGTCGCGGGTGACGCTCCTCGACGGCATCCTGACCTTCTTCGTCATCCTCGGGTTCGGGGCGCTGCTGCTCGACCGCCGGCGGAGCCAACGACGGCTCGACGAGTGGGTCGCCGCCCGCGCCGCCGCGGGCCGGACCACCCTGTGGGGGCCGGTGTTCTGGTGGCGCCCGTGGTTGTTCGCGATGGGCCTGGCCCTCGGGTTGGCAGCGGCGACGAAGTGGTCGGGGGTGTACTTCCTGGCGTTCTTCGCCGTGTACTCCGTGCTGAGCGACATGATGATGCGCCGCCGCGCCGGGGTCGAGTTCTGGTCGTCGAGCGCGCTGCTGCAGCAGGCACCGGTGTCGTTCCTGCTGACCGTGCCGATCGCCGCGGTGACCTACGTGGCGTCCTGGACCGGCTGGTTCGTGTCGAAGGACGGCTGGGACCGCAACTGGCTGTCCTCGGGCGGCGACCGCTGGACCGGGCTGCTCGCCTGGGTGCCGGACAGCCTGCAGAACTGGTGGCACTACCAGTCGGAGATCTACGCCTTCAACATCGGGCTGCACACCCCGCACTCGTACCAGGCGAACCCGCTGCTCTGGCTCGTGATGCAGCGCCCCACGTCGATGTTCTACGTCGGCACGGACGCCGGACAGGACGGCTGCTGGGCGAACCGCTGCGGCGAGGCGATCACCGGCATCGCGAACCCGTTCATCTGGTACGCCTCGGTCATCGCCACGGTGGCGCTGCTCGTGCTCTGGATCCTGCGCCGGAAGTGGGAGTACGGCTTCGTCCTGCTCGGCGTCGCGGCGGGGTACCTGCCCTGGCTGATGTACGTCGACCGGACGGTGTTCCAGTTCTACACGATCGCCTTCGAGCCCTACATGGTGATGGCGCTGGCCGCCGCGATCGGGTTGGTGATCGGCAGGCGGAGCGACGAACGGTCACGCCGGTCACGGGCGATCCTGTGGGTCGGCGTGTACCTGGGCGTCGTCGTGCTCGCCTCGGTCTACTGGTACCCGATGTGGACGGCGATGCAGGTGCCGTGGGACTTCGTCCGGTCGCACTACTGGATGCCCAGCTGGTTGTAGCCGGTCTGGCAGGTCCGGGCGCGCCCGTCGCGCTGGGCGCTCTGGTGGCGACCACCGCCGGACTGGAGGCCCGTGGCGGCGCCGCCACGGGCCTCCCCTGCGTCCGTAGTCAGGACTGCGCGTGCAGCGCGCGCTCGATCGACTCGCGGTCCAGCGGGTCGCCGAGCATCGGCGCGGTGTCGTCCGTGCCCGGCAGGACGCCCTGGATCAGGAGTTCCGCGTAGCGGCGCCAGGCGTCCGGGTCGTGCTCGCGGGTGGCGTCGGCGACCGCACCGACCATCGCGGTGAGCATCGGCAGGTCCCGGTAGTCGAAGCCGGGGCGGACGACGCCGGCGGTCTCGGCACGGCCGATGATCGCGGCGACCTGGCGTTCGAGCCGGTCGCGCTCCTGCACGATGGACGGACGGGCCTTGCCGGCACGGACGATGGCGTCGGCGAGGGCGCGGTCGCGTGCACGGAACGCGAAGACGCCCATCAGGTACACCCGGAGCGCCTCACGCGGGTCGGACACGTCCGCGGCGCGCGCTGCGGCGTCGTTCATGGCTTCGAACTTGGTGGCGAGCAGCGCCTCGATCAGGGAGTCCTTGTCGGCGAACCGTCGGTAGACGGTGCCGACCCCGACGCCGGCCTCGTGCGCGATGTCGTTCAACGTGACGGAGAGCCCGCGCTCGGCGAAGCACTTGCGCGCCGTCTGCAGGATCAGCTCGCGGTTGCGCGCAGCGTCGGCGCGCAGCGGTCGCTCGAGGTCGGACACGGAGTCGGTGGTGCTCACGATCCGACCGTAGTTGCACTTTCTGGGAACAAGTGGATGCCCTCCTTCCGTTTCGGTCTACACTGACCACAAACGGATGCATCGCATCCGGTTTCGTCACCACCACATCTCGGGAGTGCCCGACGGCGCGCACCTCCACCCCACCCTCCAACCTTCTCGAAGGAGGCTGCCGTGACGGCAGAACACACCGTGCCGACCCCCACCGGGACAGCACCCACGACTCCGGGCACCACCCCCGCCAAGAGCAACCACCGCTGGATCGCCCTGGCGGTCATCGCCCTCGCACAGCTGATGGTCGTGCTCGACGCGACCATCGTGAACATCGCCCTGCCCTCGGCCCAGGCCGACCTGGACTTCGGCACCGACCAGCGACAGTGGATCGTCACCGCGTACTCGCTGGCCTTCGGTTCGCTGCTGCTGCTCGGCGGTCGCCTCGGCGACCTGTTCGGGCGCAAGAACACCTTCATCATCGGGCTCGTCGGCTTCGCCGTCGCCTCGGTGCTCGGTGGCCTGGCCGACTCGTTCGGCCTGCTCGTCGCGGCCCGCGCACTGCAGGGTGTCTTCGGCGCGCTGCTCGCCCCGTCCGCGCTCGGCATGCTGACCACCACGTTCCGCGACCCCAAGGAACGCGGTCGCGCGTTCGGCATCTTCGGGTCCATCGCCGGCTCGGGTGCGGCCATCGGCCTGCTGCTCGGCGGCGTGCTGACCGAGTACGCCTCGTGGCGCTGGTGCCTGTACGTCAACGTCGTCTTCGCCGTGCTCGGCGTGATCGGCGCACTCGTCTTCATGGAGAAGCCGCCGAAGGTCGAGCGTCCGCGCATCGACGTGCTCGGCGTCATCACCATCACGCTCGGGCTGGTCGGCGTCGTCTACGGCTTCTCGAACGCCGAGACGAACGGCTGGGACTCCCCCGTCACGATCGCCATGCTCGCCGGCGGTGTCGTGCTGATCGCCGCGTTCGTGTTCATCGAGACCCGCGTCGCCCACCCGCTGCTGCCCCTGCGCGTCGTGCTCGACCGTGACCGCGGCGGCTCGTTCATCGCGATCGGCCTGGTCGCGATCGGCATGTTCGGCATCTTCCTGTTCCTGACGTACTACCTGGAGCAGACCCTCGGCTTCAGCTCGCTGCAGACCGGTCTCGCGTTCCTGCCGATGCCGCTGTCGATCATGATCTCGGCGACGCAGATCGGTGGCCGCCTGCTGCCGCGCGTCGGGCCGAAGGTGCTCATCTTCGCCGGTGGCCTGGTCGCCGCGTCCGGGCTCCTGCTGCTGCTCCGCACCGACCTGGACAGCTCCTACGCGGGCACCGTCCTGCCGGCGCTGATCGTCATCGGCCTCGGCATGGGCACGATCTTCTCGTCCGCGATGAACACCGCGACGACCGGGGTCGCCCGGGCCGACGCCGGTGTCGCCTCGGCGACGGTCAACACCATGCAGCAGATCGGTGGCTCGATCGGCACGGCGCTGCTGTCGACGATCTTCGCGGACGTCGTGTCGAACAGCCTGTCCGGGCTGACCGCCGCGCCGACCAAGCTGCAGCAGGCCCAGGCCACGCTCGACGGGTACCACGTGGCGTTCGGCATCTCGGCCGGCGTGCTCGTGCTCGTCGCCCTGGCCGGCGGACTGCTCATCAACCGGCAGTCGGTGCGGGTCGAGCGGCTCGCACGAGCCGGGTCCGCCACGACCGGGAGCATCCCCGCCGCAGCGCACTGACGCTGGCGGTTCGCTCCGCGTCTTCGGCCCGTTCCGGTTCTGCCGGGGCGGGCCGTCGTGCGTGTGGGTGGGGGCGGCGGCGTGGGCGGCGACACCCGTTCCACGACGATCCACCTGTCGAACGACGCGTGCATCGTCGATCGATGCGCACGCACTCGGTGCCTGCGCATGTTCCGACAGACCACTCGTCGAACGACTGGTGCATCGTCGATCACTGCCCACGCATGCACCTACCCCCACCCCCGGTTGCGCCGTGTGTCCACGTCCCTGGCCCACGTCAGGGGTGCGGATTATGGTGTGCGACATGGCCCCCGTCCTGACCTCACCACTCGTGTCGACGCAGTGGCTCGCAGACCACCTCGGTGCTGACGAGCTCGTCGTGCTCGACGCCTCGGTGCACACGGTCGGCGCCGGGTTCGACACCACCTGGCTCCCCGGGCGGGACGCCCACGAGCAGCGCGGCCACGTGCCCGGCGCCCGCTTCGCCGACCTGCTCGACGACTTCTCCGCCGCCGACGCCGACGTCCCGTTCACCCGCCCCGGCGCCGAGCGCTTCGAGGTCGCGGCGGCACAGCTCGGCGTGACGAACACCTCGACCGTGGTGGTCTACGACGACAGCGTCGGCGAGTGGTCGGCACGCCTGTGGTGGATCTTCCGATCGTTCGGCTTCGACTCGGTCGCGGTGCTCGACGGTGGCTTCACGAAGTGGCGCGACGAGGGCCGCCCGGTCCGCGTGGGCGCGCTCCACACTCGCGCGACGCCGTCCGACCCCGATGCCGGTGCGTTCCTGGCCGGGGAAGAACGTGCGCTCTGGGCCGACCACGATCGGGTCACCCGTGCGGTCTCCGGCGAAGAGCCGGCATCCCTGGTGTTCGCCGCGCCCTGGGCGGCCCTCGGTGACGACCACCCGCCGATCGTGCCGGGCAGCACCCCGATCACGGCGGACACCCTGGTGGACCCCGAGACGAACGCGTACCTGCGCGGCGCCGAGCTCGAGCGGGCCTTCGCCGCGGTGATCGGTGCCGACGAGATCGTCACGTACTGCGGGGTGGGCAGCGCTGCTTGCGTCGACGCACTCGCCCTGACGGTGCTCGGGCACGACCGGGTGAAGGTCTACGACGGGTCGCTCGCCGACTGGTGGCGGCACGAGCAGCTCGCCTCCTGACGGAACGCGGGCCGACGGCCGTGCCGCGCCGCGCCGCACTACCGTTGCACCATGAGCACCAGACGCGCGGTCATCCTCGGCGGCACCGGCGGCATCGGCTCGGCCGTCGCACGAGAGCTCCTCGACGCTTCGGGCCGCGGCGGTGACGACTGGCAGGTGGACGTCCTCGCACGCCGAGGCGGCCCCGCAGCGGACGCGCTGACCGCTTCCGGCGCCACGTTCACGCCCGGTGACCGCCGCGACCGGTCCGTCCTGCGCGACCTGCTCCGCCCCGGAGCCGACCTGCTCGTCGACACCGTCGGCCTGACCCGCGACGACGCCCAGCAGCTCCTGCCGTTCCTCGACGACGTCGGCTCGACGGTCTTCGTCTCGTCCAGGTCGGTGTACGCCGACGAGCAGGGACGGCACGCGAACTCGCTCGACAAGCCGGTGTTCGGCGGCGCGGTCACCGAGATCCAGCCGACCGTCACCGCCGGCGACGGGGACCCGACGAGTCGTGACGGCTACGGCGCCGCGAAGGTGGCCGCCGAGCAGGTTCTGCTCGACCACGGTGCTCCGGTCACGGTGCTCCGCCCGTCCAAGGTGTACGGCGTCGGCATCGGCCGCCCGCGGGAGTGGTTCGTCGTCCGCCGTGTGCTCGACGGCCGGGAGCGCATCCTGCTCGCCGACCACGGCCGCGGCGTCGACCACACGACGGCGGCGAGCGGCATCGGTTCGCTCGTCCGACTCGTCGCGGACGCGCCGGACCGCCGGATCCTCAACGTCGCGGATGCCTCGGCCCCGACCGCGCTCGAGATCGTCCGCACGATCGGCGGACACCTCGACCACCGGTTCGACGAGGTCCTGCTCGACGAGGACGCGCCCGCGTTCGTGGGTGGCACGCCGTGGTCGTCACGACCGCCGTTCGTCCTCGACACCACTGCGGCACGCGCCCTCGGGTGGGAACCGCCGCAGTTCGCGACCGCCGTCGCCCCGGAACTGGCATGGCTGGTCGAGACCGCCCACGCGACGCCCGCCGACGGCGACGTCCCGTGGGCCGACGACCCGTTCTGGGAGCACATGTTCGACTACGGCCCCGAGGACGCCGCACTCGCACTCCTCTCCCTCAACCTCGGCTGACACGGTGCCCCGGTCCGAGGTCCTGTTCATCGGCGGGCGTTCCGGCGTGGGCAAGTCCACGGCAGCCGAGGCACTGCACGACCTGCTCGTCGCGGCGGACGTCCGGCACGCGGTGATCGAGGGCGACCTGCTCGACCTCGCGCACCCGGCACCGCACGTCGAACACCCCGAGGCGCGCCTGGCCGAGCGGAACCTGGCCACGATCTGGGCCGGCTACCGGGCGATCGGGCACCACCGGCTCGTCTACACCAACACCGTGTCCGTGCTCGAGCACGAGCGCCTCGCAGCGGCGATGGGCGACGATCCGCTGGTGCACGTCGTCCTGCTCCGCGCATCCGACGACACGACCGCCGACCGGCTCGCACGACGAGCAGGTGGTGCAGTCCCGCAGGCGCAGCTCGCGCACAGCACGCAGACGGCCGGGAGGCTCGACTCGGCCACCGCGGACACGGTCACCCGGGTGGACACGGACGGCCAGAGCCCCGCCCAGGTGGCCGCACGGCTCGCGTCGATCACGGGGTGGCTCGAGCGCTGATCTCCCTGCACGGCCTGTGCAGAGCGGGCGTTCCGTCCACAGTTGTCCCCGGGCGGTGGTCCGCCCAGTCGGGGGCGGGCACGCTGGAGCCATGAACGACAACCGCCTCGGCACCTCGGTCAGCCCGTACCTGCGTCTGCACGCCGACAACCCGGTGGACTGGCGCGAGTGGGGTCCCGAGGCGTTCGCCGAAGCGCGCGAGCGCGGGGTCCCGGTGTTGGTGTCCGTCGGGTACGCCACGTGCCACTGGTGCCACGTCATGGCGCGTGAGAGCTTCGCCGACCCGGAGATCGGCGAGCTGCTCCGGCGGGACTTCGTGTCGGTGAAGGTCGACCGCGAAGAACGGCCGGACGTCGACGCGAGCCTGATGGCCTCGGCGAGTGCGTTCACGCAGCAGCTCGGCTGGCCGCTGACGACGTTCCTGACGCCCGACGGCCACGTCTTCTTCGCGGGGACGTACTTCCCGCCCACTCCCGTCGGGCAGGTCCCGGCGTTCCGGCAGATCCTGGCCGCGGTGCTCGACGCCTGGACCGAGCGTCGGCACGAGGTCGACGCGAACGCCGCGGCCATCGCGACGGCGATCCGGCAGGGTGCCGTGGCGGACGCGACCGCCCGCTCGAGCGAGGGCGGTGCCGGAGCCGACCCGGGCCTCCCGTCCGTCGATGCCATCCGGGCCGTCACGGACCAGCTGTCCCAGGCAGAGGACACCACCTACGGCGGTTTCGGCGGCGCGCCGAAGTTCCCGAGCACACCGTTGCTCGAGTTCCTCGCCGACGCGGCGGCCGACGGCGACGCCGAGGCCGACGGGCTGCTCGACCGGTCGTTGCACGCGATCCGCGCGTCCGAGCTGACGGATGCCGACGGCGGCGTCTTCCGGTACGCAACCAAGCGCGACTGGAGCGTGCCGCACTACGAACGGATGCTCTACGACAACGCGGGGCTGCTCGCGGTCGCGGGTGCCGAGCAGGCCCGCGGCATCGCCGACTTCCTCCGGGACACCCTGCGCCGTGCCGACGGGGCGTTCGTCGCCGCGCAGGACAGCGAGTCGACCATCGACGGCCGTCGGGTCGAGGGCGAGTGGTACCGCCGGCCGGTCGCCGAGCGCGCCCAGCTCGACCCGCCACCGCTGGACGACCAGGTGCTCACGGGCTGGAACGGCCTGGCGATCCGGGGGCTCGCGATCGCCGGCGCACGGCACGGCGACCCGGAACTCGTCGCGCTCGCGCGGGGCGCGGCCGACGCGGTCCTCGCCGCCCACGTGCGGGACGGCCACGTGACGGTGCGGTCCAGCACACCGCGCGGGGCGTCCTCTGCTCCGGCCACCGTGGAGGACGTCGGACTGCTCGCCGAAGGGCTGCTCGAACTGGCCCTGGTGACGGGCGAGGTCTCCTACGCGACCGTCGCACGTTCGCTCGTCGACGACGGCCTGGCCGAGCGCTTCGACGTCGACCCGGTGCTGGCCGCGGCGGGGACGGCCACGGGCGAACAGCCGCAGACGGCGATGCGGTCCGGCACCGTGGCGCTGGCGTCGGCTGCCGCGACGCTCGGGGCGCTGACGGGCGACGAGGCACTGCGGGTCGCCGCGGCACGACTCATCGCCGACCGCGCCCGCACCGGGACCGAGCGACCCCTCGGTCACGCGGATGCCCTCGGTGTCGCCCTCGCCCTGCAACGGCCGTCGCGCGAGATCGTCGTCGTCACGAGCGGCACCGACGACCCGATGCGTGCCGTGGCACACCGCGGACGGCGCCCCGGTACGGTCGTCGCCACCACGACGCCGGAGCAGGCACGCGACTGGGCCGAGGCGGGGTTCTCGTTGTTCGAGGGACGCGACGTGCTCGACCCTGCCGCCTACGTCTGCCACGACCGGGTGTGCGAACTGCCGTCCCGGTCGGCGGACGCCCTGGCCCAGCAGATCGCCTGACGCGCCTCCCGCCCGTCGCGCCTGTATCCTGGAATGCTCATGTCTTCTCCGCTGCCCGTCATCACGTACCCGCCCGAACTGCCGGTCTCGCAGCGGCGGGACGACATCGCGGCTGCCATCCGTGACAACCAGGTGGTCATCGTCGCCGGGGCCACCGGCTCGGGCAAGACGACCCAGCTGCCGAAGATCTGCCTCGAGCTCGGTCGGGAGCACATCGGGCACACCCAGCCCCGTCGGATCGCAGCCCGGACCATCGCGGAGCGTGTGGCGGAAGAACTGGGCGGCGGCGAACTCGGCGGACTCGTGGGCTACCAGGTCCGGTTCACCGACAAGGTCAGCTCCGAGACCCGCGTGAAGCTGATGACCGACGGCATCCTGCTGAACGAGATCCACTTCGACCGCGACCTCAAGCGGTACGACACGATCATCATCGACGAGGCGCACGAGCGGTCCCTGACGATCGACTTCCTGCTCGGCTACCTGAAGCGGCTGCTCCCCCGGCGCCCCGACCTGAAGCTCATCATCACGAGTGCGACGATCGACCCGGAGTCGTTCTCGAAGCACTTCGACGACGCCCCCATCATCGAGGTGTCCGGCCGCACCTACCCGGTCGAGATCCGGTACCGCCCCCTCGTCGCCGAAGACCAGGACGACGACGCCGACGACGAGTCCGACTCCCGCACCGGTGACAGCGGCAACGCAGCCGACGACCGCGACACCCTGCAGGGCATCACCGACGCCCTCGACGAGCTGGCACAGGAGGACCCGGGCGACGTGCTCGTGTTCCTGTCCGGCGAGAACGAGATCCGCGACGCGCAGGACGCGATCGAGGGCAAGCGCTACCCGGGCACCGAGGTCCTGCCGTTGTACGGCCGCCTGTCCGCCGCCGACCAGCACCGGGTCTTCGAGCGCCGGCACACCCCGGGCATCCGCCGTCGTGTCGTCCTCGCCACGAACGTCGCCGAGACCTCACTGACCGTGCCCGGCATCAAGTACGTGATCGACACGGGGACGGCACGCATCTCGCGGTACTCGCCGCGGGCCAAGGTGCAGCGCCTGCCGATCGAGGCGATCTCCCAGGCCAGCGCCAGTCAGCGCTCCGGTCGAGCGGGCCGCACGAGTGCCGGCATCGCGATCCGGCTCTACTCCGAAGACGACTTCGGCCGGCGCCCCGAGTACACCGACCCCGAGATCCTCCGCACGAACCTCGCCGCGGTGATCCTGCAGATGATCTCGCTCGGCTTCGGGGACATCGAGTCGTTCCCGTTCCTGCAACCGCCGGACAGCCGGGGCGTGAAGGACGGCCTCGACCTGCTCCGCGAGCTCCGCGCCGTCGACAAGGACGGCCGCATCACCAAGTCCGGGCGACAGCTGACCCGGCTGCCGATCGACCCCCGGCTCGGTCGGATGGTGCTCGAGGCCGGGCGGCAGGGCGTCGGGCGCGAGGTCATCGCCATCGTCAGCGCCCTGAGCATCCAGGACCCCCGCGAGCGGCCCCTCGAGAGGCGTGCGCACGCCGACCAGCTGCACGCCCGCTTCGCCGACCCGACGAGCGACTTCCTGACCCTGCTGAACCTCTGGAACCACATCGAGGAGCAGCAGGAGGAACTGTCGTCGAGCGCGTTCCGCCGGCTGTGCAAGGCCGAGTTCCTGAACTACCTGCGCATCCGCGAGTGGCAGGACCTGTACCGGCAGCTCTCCCGTGCCGCGAAGCAGGTCGACGTCCGAGTCGGGCAGGCCCGCTCCGACGACGGCGACGCCGTGCACCGCGCGCTGCTCTCCGGACTCCTCAGCCAGATCGGGCTGCGCGACCGCGAGAAGCGCGACTACCTGGGCTCGCGGAACACCCGGTTCGTGGTGTTCCCGGGCAGCGTGCTCGCGAAGAAGCAGCCGGACGCCGTGATGGCCGCCGAGCTCGTCGAGACGAGCCGGTTGTTCGCCCGGACCGTCGGCCGGATCGACCCCGCCTGGGTGGAGCCGCTCGCCGGCGACCTGCTCAAGCGCACCTACGGCGAACCGCACTGGGAGAAGAAGCAGGGGGCGGTCGTCGCCTACGAGCGCGTGACCCTGTTCGGCGTCCCGATCGTGCAGCGCCGCCGCGTGCAGTACTCGCGGATCGACCCGGAACACTCCCGCGAGCTCTTCATCCGGCACGCCCTGGTCGAGGGTGAGTGGGAATCGCAGCAGGCCTTCGACCGCGCCAACCGGAAGCTCCGCAAGGAACTCGAGCAGCTCGAGGAACGCACCCGCCGCCGGGACATCCTGCTCGACGACGAGAACGTCTACGAGTTCTACGACGCCCGCATCCCGGCCGACGTCGCCACGACCCGCGACTTCGAGGGGTGGTGGCGGACCACCCGCCGTGAGCAGCCGGACCTGCTCACGATGCGCCGGTCGGACCTGCTGGACGAATCAGCGGCCGAGGCCGCCGAGGACGACGTCGAGTACCCGACCCAATGGCGGAGCGGCGACCAGCGTCTCGCCATCCAGTACCGCTTCGAGCCCGGCGCACAGGACGACGGCGTCAGCGTGCAGGTCCCCCTCGCGCTCCTACCCCGGATGCGTGAAGAGGGCTTCGACTGGCAGGTGCGCGGCCTCCGCAAGGAACTCGTCACCGCGCTCATCAAGTCGCTGCCGAAGCAGATCCGCAAGAACGTCGTGCCCGCTGCCGACTGGGCCGAGAAGATCGTCGCCGAGCTGCCCGACGACGCCCCGACCGAGCCGACCGAGTCGTTCCGCGCCACCCTCGCCAAGGCGATCCAGCGCATGACCTACGTCCCGGTCTCCGAGTCCGACTTCGACCTGTCCCGCGTCCCCGCGCACCTGCTGCCGACGTGGGCCGTGGTCGACGAGCGTGGTCGCCGGGTCGAGACCGGCAAGGACCTGTCGGCCCTGCAGACCAAGCTCAAGGACCGGACCCAGCAGAGCGTCGCCTCCGCCACGGCGAAGGGCGCGGGACGGACCGGAGGCGCGGCTCGCGTCGCTTCCGCCGGTGCCGGTCGTCCGCTGGAACAGTCCGGACTCACCGCCTGGCCCGACCAGGACCTCCCGCAGACCCTCGACACCAAGCAGGCCGGCGGCGTCATCCGCGCGTACCCGTCCCTGGTCGAGGAAGGCACGGGTCCGAAGGCGACCGTCGGGGTGCAGTTGCTCGCCACCCCGTCCGACCGCGTCGTCCGGATGCCTGCCGGGGTCCGCCGTCTGGTGATGCACGCGGTGCCGTCGCCCGTGTCGTACATCCAGTCGCACCTGACCGCGCAGGAGAAGCTCGCGCTCGCGGCCAGCCCCTACCCGTCGACCGCCGCGCTGTTCGACGACGTCCTGGCCGCCGTGGTCGACGCCGTCATCCGTCGGGCCCACCCGGACGGCCTCGTCTTCACGAAGGCCGAGTTCGAGTCGGTCCGCGATGCGGTGTCGGGCACCGTCGTCGACACGATGTTCACCGCGGTGTCCGAGGTCGCGGCCGTCCTGGCCGCGCAGCGCTCCGCCGAACGGGCACTCAAGCAGGCGAACTCGATGTCGCTGCTCGCCGCCCTCAGCGACATGCGGCAGCAGATGGAGCGCCTGGTGTTCCCCGGGTTCGTCGCCGTCGCGGGGCTCGACCGGCTGCGCCGCATCCGCGTCTACCTGCAGGGCATCGAGGCCCGCGTGCAGAAGCTGCTGCAGAACCCCGGGCGAGACGCCACCTGGATGCGCGAGGTCACCGTGGCGACCGACCGCTACACCGATGCCGGCGGTGCCTTCCCGCCCGCGGTCGGGGCGCACCCGGAGCTCGTGCACGCGCGGTGGATGCTCGAGGAGTTCCGGCTCAGCCTGTTCGCGCAGGAACTCGGGACCGCCGAGACCGTCTCGTTGCAGCGGATCACGAAGGCCCTGACCGCCGCACGCTGATGGGTCTACCGTGTCGGCCATGATCGGCACACTCGACGTCGTCGTCCTGGACTGCCCGGACACCCGCGCCCTCGCTCGCTTCTACGCCGAGCTGCTCGGCGGGGAGATCGTCGGCTTCGACGAGGACTGGGCGGAGCTCGCCCTCCCGTTCACCGACCACCGTCCGATCCTGGCGTTCCAGCAGGTCGACGACTACCGGGCGCCGGACTGGCCGGGGCAGACGGTCCCGCAGCAGAGCCACCTCGACGTGAAGGTCGACGACCTGGACGACGGCGAGGCCGCGGTGCTCGCGATCGGTGCGACGGCCACGGGGTCGGGCACGGAGACGTTCCGCGTCTACCTCGACCCCGCGGGGCACCCGTTCTGCCTCATCCGGCCGTCGGACTGACCGGTTCGGTCGCCAGGCCCTCGACCACGGTGACGTTCGGCAGTGCGGTGAGTGCTGCGCCGGGCAGGAACAGCTTCGCGGCGCGGCGCCCGGCGCCGATGACGACCTCGGGGGCGTCGAGGACGCGCGCGTCGATGTAGAGCGGCCACGACGACGGCAGCCCGATCGGGGTGATGCCGCCGTACTCCATGCCGGTCAGCTCGACCGCTTCGTCCATCGGGGCGAAGCTCGCCTTGCGGACGTCGAGCAGCTGCTTCACGACCCGGTTGACGTCGAGCTTGGTCGATGCGAGGACGACGCAGGCGGCGTAGCGGACCTCGTCGCCGCGCTTCCCTGCGACGACGATGCAGTTCGCGCCGCCGGCCAGCGGGTAGCCGTACACCTCCGAGAACGCGGCGGTGTCGGCCAGGTCGGCGTCGATCGGGGCGCCCTCGATCTTCATGACGACCTCGGTCGGCAGCGCGACGAGGGCTTCGGCGACAGGGATCGCGAGGAATCCGGTGGCGACCAGGGCGGGAACACGTTCGAGCGTCGGCATGGCTCCACCGTAGGGAAGCGATCCCGCACGAGGGTGGAGCCATGACCGAACTCCGGGCGATCGACGTCGACCAGTGGCCCCGCCGGGAGCACTTCGAGCACTACCGGCACCGGGTGCCGTGCGCGTACGAGGTGACCGTCGAGCTCGACGTCACCGCCTTCGTCGAGCGCGTCCGAGCGACCGGCCGTCGGACCTACGCGTCGCAGCTCTGGGCCATCGCGACCGTGGTGAACCGGCACGACGAGTTCCGGATGCAGCTGCTGGACGACGGCTCCCCCGCCGTGTGGGACTGCGTCCACCCGATGTTCACCGTGTTCCACCCGAACACCGAGACGTTCTCCGCCCTGGTCGTGCCGTACGACGACGACTTCGGCTCCTTCCACGACGCTGCGGTGTCGACGATGACGGAGTACCGGGACGACACCCGGATGTTCCCGCAGGACGACCGGCCCAGCAACGTGTTCGACGTCTCGACCCTGCCGGGGGCGTCGTTCACCGGCTTCTCGTTGCAGGTGCGCGACGGCTGGGACCACCTGCTGCCGATCATCACGCTCGGCGGGTACCGGACCGCTGGTGACCGGACGCGGCTACCGCTGGCGCTACAGGTCAACCACGCGGCTGCCGACGGCTTCCACACGACCCGGCTGCTGCGCGAGCTCGAGGAGCTCTTCGCCGATCCCTCGTGGCTCAGGTCCTGAGTTCGGTCCGGCGGGGCTTCAGGCGGTCGGGTGCGTCCGTTGCCGGTACCCACTCGCACGTGAAGGTCCCGCGGTAGCCGAACAAGAACCCGAACAGCGCGTTGCGCACCTCGAGGTCGACGTGGAACGACTCGTCCTCGTCGGACCAGTACTCGTGCAACGTCGCCCGGCCGCTGAAGAGCATCGGGAACCGGAAGGCGATCGGCCCCTCGTAGAAGCGCTGGGCGTCCGAGGTGAGCACCAGCCCACCCCGGTCGTCGACGACGAGGTCGAGGTCCACCGCCAGGTGCTGGTGCGAACCGAGGTAGTCCAGCACCCGCCCACCGACGAGGACCATCGTGGCGTCGAAGCGCGCGGTGCGCCCCGGGCGGGTCGTGTAGGTGCGGACGAAGGTGACGGTCTCGCGTCCGTGAGCGTCCCGGTAGGGGTAGTTCTCGATGGTGAAGGGCACGTCGTCGCCGACGTCGGGGACCAGGATGTTCCGGAGCCGCCCGATCTGCAGGAACGGAACGGTCCACCACGGACCCCGGCGGATGGAGGTCATCACCCCGCGCCCGATGCACGCTTCGGCGGCATCCAAGCCGACGTCGAAGCGCCGTTGCATCATCGGGTGCAGTCGGTGGAAGTCTGCGCCGAGCGCCGCTCGGAACACCGAGGTCATCGCTGCTCCGCCGGGTCCGGCAGGACGGCGAGGGTCGCGGGCGCGTCGCGCAGGTGGTCGCCTCGTCGGCTGCCCCCACGCGGTGCTCGTGACGACCGGGAGGCCCGTGGCCGGCCCCGGCACCACACCTGCAGCACACTCGCCAACTGCCAGGTCTCGGGGTCGCCGCCGCCTTCCAACCAGACGCGGAGCCGGTCGAAGCTCCATGCAGTCGCCCAACCGAGCAGCGGCCGGACGACCACGTCGAGTGGTCCCCATCCCGGGTCGTAGTCGTACCCCGTGATGAAACGGGTGCGGCCGTCCTCGGTCGGGACGTACTTCCAGTACCCACGACCGTGTCGGATCGGCGACAGGCGGTCCCGGGTGGAGAAGCGCAGAGCCGACGTCCGTGTGCCGTCCGACCGGAGTCGCTCGCCGAGGCTCACGCCCGTGCCGTGGACGTCGTGCACGGCGGACCGTCGGACGTACGTGAAGCGGGCTGCTCCGTCGGCGTCGGCCGGTTCCGGGACGATCTCGGAGAACCGGACGTCCCACCGCACGTGCTGGCGCAGGTCCTGCGTCGCTTCCCAGACCCGCTCGACGTCCGCGTCGATGATCGTCTCGACGTAGATGCCCCGGTTGCCCACACCCCGAGCGTAGGACACCACTGGCAACCAGTCCCCGCTGGCGCACCCCGCCGTCCCACCGCATCTCCTACGCTGACCCCATGACGTCGCAGTCGGACTCCCCCGCCCGCAAACGCATCGGGCTCGTCGGCGCGGGCGGCATCTCCGTCGCCCACCTGCCCGGGCTGCTCCGCCTGGGCGACGTCGTGCTGCACGCTCGCGAGGGCGCCCACGAACTCGTCGCCGCGTTCACCGACACCGCCCGGGCCGAGGGCAGCACGATCACCGTCGCCGACAGCCTCGACGAACTCCTCGCCGGAGTCGACGTCGTCGACGTGGTGGTCCCGACGCACGCCCACGCCGAGGTCGTCCGTGCGGCGATCGCGGCCGGCAAGGACGTCGTCTCGGAGAAGCCCCTGGCCCGGACCGACGCGGACGCGGCGGACCTGGCGGCGCGCGCTGCGGACGCAGGCGTGCAGCTCTACCCGGCCCAGGTGGTGCGCTGGTTCCCCGCGTACGCGCGCCTGCACGAGGCCGCGACCACGGGCCTCCTGGGCGACCTGGCGGTGTTGCGGTTCTCGCGGTCCGGTGCCTTCCCCACCCACGTCCCCTGGTTCGGCGACCGCGCCCTGTCGGGCGGGATCGTGATGGACCAGATGATCCACGACCTCGACATCGCGCGCTGGGTGGCGGGCGAGGTGACCCGGGTGTCGGCGGTGAGCGTCCGCGCGGGTTCCGAGGCGGAGCCGGTCGAGGCGGCGCACGTCCTGCTCACGCACGAGTCGGGTGCGATCAGCCACGTCGCCGGGCTGTGGGGGCCGCAGCACCTGGCCTTCACGACCGAGTACTCGGTGACGGGGACGCTCGGCAGCCTGTCGCACTCGTCCCGGGCCGAGGAGGACACCCGGAGTGACCTGGCGGCACCGGCTTCCGTGGACGGTTTCCTGCCGGCGGTGGACCCGGCGGACGATCCGTACACGCTGGAGCTCGCCGACTTCCTCGCCGCGTTCGACGGTGGTGCACCGCCCCGGGTGGCCGTGGACGACGGCGTCGCCGCGGTGCGGATCGCGAACGCGGCGATCGCCTCGATCGAGTCCGGCCAGCCGGTGGAGGTGTCGCGGTGAAGCTCCGGGTCGGGGTGCTCTCCTTCGCCCACACGCACGCCATCAGCTACCTCGGCGCCCTGGCAGCGATGCCCGACGTCGAGGTGCGCGGCACGGACCCGGGCGGGACCTCGACGGGGACGGAACTCGGCGACCTGCGCGGCGCCGAACTGGCCCGCGCGCTCGGCGCCGGGTACGCGGACTCCGTGGACGAGCTGCTCGCCTGGGGCCCGGACGCCGTGATCGTCACGAGCGAGAACGCGCGGCACCGCGAGTTCGTCGAGCTCGCGGCGGCAGCGGGGGCACACGTGCTCTGCGAGAAGCCGCTCGCGACCTCGTGGCAGGACGGCCTCGCGATCCGCGAGGCGGTGGACCGCGCCGGGGTGCTGCTCATGATGGCGTTCCCGGTGCGCTTCGCCTCGGCGTTCGACCGGCTGCGCGCGACGCGGGACTCGGGCGCACTCGGCACGGTGTTCTCGGTGCGGGGCGCGAACAACGGCATGCTCCCGCTCGCCCGGGACTGGTTCACCGACGTCCGGATGAGCGGAGGTGGCGCCCTCGTCGACCACGTCGTGCACGTCGCCGACCTGATCGACGGGCTGACCGGAGCGGTGCCGGTGTCGGTCACCGCCGTCGCCAACCGGGTGCTGCACGCAGACCGCGCGAACGCCGAGACCGCGGGCCTGGTGACCATCACCTACGACGACGGCACGATCGCGGCGATCGACTGCTCGTGGAGCCGACCCGACACGTCGCCGGTGTGGGGTGGGCTGACGCTCGACGTCGCCGGGACCGGTGGCACAGTGTCGGTGGACTTCTTCGGGGCGGCTGCTCGGGGGCTCGAGGCGGTCGGGGGCCGGCCGATCGAACTCCGGTACGGACCCGACCACGACCTCCCGATGCTCCGGACGTTCCTGGCGGCGGTGCGGTCCGGGGAGCAGCCGCAGCCGGACGTCGGGGTCGGACTCCGGACGCTGTCGATCGTGCTGGCGGCGCAGGAGTCGGTGCGGACGGGCAGGACGGTGCCGGTGCAGGTCGCGGACTGAGCGCTGCCCTGCTCCGCACCGCCGCCACCGCCCCGCGCTACGCTCGTCCCGATGCGCGCAACCGTGCGGGACGTGGCCGCCCTCGCCGGGGTGTCCCCGAAGACCGTCTCCAACGTCGTCAACGGCGGCGTGGTCGTGCGCCCGGAGACCCGTGAACGCGTCGAGCGCGCGGTCGCCGAGCTCGACTACGTGCCGAACCTGTCCGCCCGTGGGCTCCGGAACGGCCGCTCCGGAGCGATCGCGTTGACGCTGCCGGAGATGGGCAGCGCCTACTCCGCCGAACTCGCGCAGTCCTTCGTGGAACTCGCCCGCGAACGCGGCTGGGTCGTGCAGCTCGAGCAGACGGGCAACGACCCGGCCCGCGAACGCGAACTGGTCTCCCGTGCCCGGGCACACCTGGTGGACGGACTGATCCTCAACCCGGTGTCGCTCAGCGCGAGCGTCCTGGCCTCGACCGAGGGGCTGCCCCCGACCGTCGTCATCGGCGAGGTCGAGCCCGAGCACGTCGACCAGGTGCACGTCGACAGCCGCGCGGCGGCCGAGCAGGTCACCGAACACCTCATCGCCCACGGGCACCGGCGCATCGCGATCGTCGGGGCGTCACCCGAGGGTGCCGCGACGGCGACGAGCGAGCTCCGCGAACGCGGGTACACCGCCGCGCTCACCGCCGCCGGCATCACGCCCGACCCGTCGCTCCGGGTCCCGCTGCCGTCGTGGACCACGAGTTCCGCGGCGACGACCTTCGCGGCCTGGCTCGACGAGCACCCCCTGCCCGACGCCGTCTTCGCCTTCACCGACTCGATCGCGTTCGGGGTGCTGCACGTCCTGGCCGCCCGCGGGGTCCGGGTTCCCGAGCAGGTCAGCGTCATCGGGTTCGACGACGTCGACGCGGCCGCGTACGCGATCCCGTCGCTCAGCACGGTGTCGTTCGACCGTCGGGCCTTCGCGACGGCGGCGCTCGACCTGCTGACCCGACGGATCGCGGACCGCGCGGCGGCGCCGGAGACCGTCGTCGTGCCGCACCGGATCGTCGAGCGCGCGAGCGTCGGCGACCGCCCGCGCTGACGCTGCTGCCGCGCCGCTGCCGCTGCGGCCGCCGCGCCGTTTCGCGCTGACCGACACCTCACGCGGCCGCGCGCCCACGAAGTGTCGCTCAGCGCGAAAGACCGCCAGCGCCGCCGCCGCCAGCGCCGCCGCCCGACCCGGAGCCGGAGCCCCCGCCCGGGTCCGCCGCCGCCAGCACCGCCGACCGAGTCCGCGCATCGCCGAGGATCCGGAAGTGCCCTCCCACCGGCAGCCGCACGTTCGTCGCCCCCTGGAGTGCACTGCCCTCGGGGATGAGCGTGTCGAACACCCCGTACACCGAGGTGATCCGCGCGTTCGCGTCGAGTTCCCGCGCCAGCCCGGCCAGCACCGGGTCGGCCGCCCGGAACGCCCGCAGGTGCGGCACCGGCGCGAGCCGCGCGTAGACCGAGCCCGCGAAGGGCGTCGAGACCGCGACCATCCGGTCGATGCGCTCGTGCTGGTCGAGCTGCGTCATCGCGTACTTGCCGATCAGCCCGCCCTTGCTGTGTGCGAGCACGAGCACGTTCCGCAGGTCCTGTTCCTCCAGGGTCGCGATCACCTCGCGCGCCGAGTCCGGCACGGGGCGCAGGTTGTGCCGCAGGACGGGCAGCACGTGCACCGGGTGTCCCCGATCGTGGAGCGCGTCCATCAGCGGCCGCATGAAGTGCCAGGTCTCGTAGACACCGGGGACCACGACGACGGGCTGCCCCGCGCCGGACCGGTAGTCGTCCGCGGTGGTCGGGCCGAAGCTGCGCACCTGCCACCTGGCGGCGTACCCCCAGTCGAGTGCGGCCCACCACGCGCGTCGCACCAGCGGGACACGGCCTGGAGGCCCGGATCGCGCCGTCCGCGCCGTCTCCGTCCCCGACGTGGTCGGCCGGGTCATCGCAGCCCCTCCAGGCGCTCGGCGCTGCGGAACGTCTCGAGGAGGCGTGCGAAGGCGTCCGGCTGCCGTTCCTGCACGTGGTGCGGGCCGTCCAGTTCCACGAAGGTGCCGTTCGGCGCAGCGGCCGCGACCCGAGCCGACCAGTCGTGCCGCGCGATCGGGTCCTGGGTGCCGCGGACGACGAGGACGGGCTGCGTCACCTCGGTGATCGTCCGCTCGGTCGGGTAGCGGAGCATCGGCCCGAGCTCACGCGTGTACTGCCGCATGCTCCGCAGGTAGTCGGTGACCAGGACGCCGTTCATCCGGACCCCCTCGACGAACCCGTCGCGGCCCAGGTCGAGCGCCTGCAGCGGGAGCGATCGCCGCTCGGAGTCGATCACCGGACCGACGAGCACGATCGCCGCGACGGTCTCCGGGTGGCGCCGGGCGGACTCGACCACGACCTGGGCACCCATCGACTGCCCGACGAGCACCAGGTCGCCGTCGACCAGGTGGTGGACCGCCCGAACGACCACGTCGCCGAGCTCCTCGATGGGCAGCCGCCGACCGGCCGCGGGCAGCCAGCCGAACCCCGGCAGGTCGACGCTGATCGTGCGGTGCTCGGCGGCGACGGCGCGCTGCGACCGAGCGAAGGACCGGTGCGACATCCCGATGCCGTGGACGAACACGACGGTGGGGTCGGTGTCGTCGCGGACCGGCTCTCGCGCCGCCATGGTGTGCAGGCGCACGGGCAACCCGTCGATCCGGACGGTCTCCACAGCAGCGCGCACGAGCCGAGGCTACGCGGCGGTTCGCAGCACCGGGTCAGCCTCGTCATCGGCCGCGCATAGCCGGGCCGTGTGCACTCCTGGCATGAGCGACACCACTCCCACCAACGGCCACGAACCGGACGGCTCCGACCGGGCGAACCGGGCAACGGCTCCGACCGGCTGGGGCGCCGCCCCGACCCTGACGTCGACCTCCACGCTCGACGCCCCGGCGCCGCAACAAACACAGCAGCAGCAGCAGCAGCAGCAGCCGTACCGTGCGGATGCCGGCGCCAGGAACCCGGGCGCCTGGGACTCCACCGCCCCGAACGGCGCCACCCCCTGGTACGGAGCCGCATCCGGCGCCGCGAGCCCGTCCAACCGCCGCAGCACCGGCCCGAAGCCCCCGTGGTTCTGGCCGCTCCTCGCCGCGATCGTCGGACTCGCCGCACTGCTCGTCGGCGGAGGCGTCGGGTTCGCCATCGGCCACGCGATCGGTGCGGACCGGACGCAGTCGACCACGCAGGTGCCCGGCACGAACCGGTTCCCGGGCAACGGCACCGACCAGGCCCCCGGCAGCACCGACGGCACCGGGAGCTGACCGGCGGGTACGATCCGTCCCATGCGGAAGACCACTGCCGGTCTGTTCACGTCGGTCGACGGCGTCGTGCAGGACCCCTACGAGTTCCAGCACGACAGCTTCGACGACGAGCTCGGCACGGCGATGGGTGCCTTCATGGCCCGAACCGACACCGTGCTGCTCGGCCGGAACAGCTACCTCGAGTGGTCCGAGTGGTGGCCAGCCCACCCGGAGGACCCCTTCGGGCAGTGGATCAACCCGATCGAGAAGCACGTGGCCTCCACCACGCTCGGCGACAACCTGACCTGGCAGAACAGCACGCTGATCCCGGGCGACGTCCCCACGTTCGTCCGCGACCTGCAGCAGCGCGACGGGGCGGACATCGCCGTGTGCGGCAGTGTCACGCTCGTCCGCAGCCTGCTCTTCGCCGGGGTCCTCGACGAACTGCAGCTCATGATCCACCCGGCGATCGCCGGCCGTGGCCGGCGACTGTTCGAACCGACCGACCCGCCCACGCGCCTGCGTCTGGTCGACAGCACCGTGACGAGCAAGGGGAACGTGCTGAACACCTACGGGCGGTTCGACGCCTGACGGACGCACCACGGGCCTCCCGGCCTCTGCCCGTCATGCGCCCCGGCAAACCGCGCGTACCCTCGTGGGTGACCATCCGCACCCGAGGAACACCGGAGCAAGCATGACCCAGGACACCCGCCCGCACGTCGTCATCGTCGGCGGTGGATTCGCCGGTGTGGCCGCCATGCGGGAGCTCGCTGACGCGCCGGTCCGGGTGACCCTGGTCGACCGTCACGTCTACAACATGTTCCAGCCCCTGATGTACCAGGTGGCGACGGGCGGCCTGAACGCCGGCGACGTGACGTACTTCCTGCGCTCGCTCCGGGCCCGCCAGTCGAACGCCGAGTTCCGTCACGGCCTGCTCACCGGCATCCGCACCGACGAGCGCATCGCCGAGATGTCCGACGGTGAGCACCTGCACTACGACTACCTGATCCTCGCCAACGGCGTGAACACGAGCTACTTCGGCACCCCCGGTGCGTACGAGTACGCGTACTCGATGTACTCCCGCTCGCAGGCACTCCGCATCCGCGACGAGCTGTTCACCCGGCTCGAAGAAGCGGCGGCCAACCAGGGCCCCGACGAGATCCGCATCGTGATCGTCGGTGGCGGTGCGACCGGTGTCGAGATGGCCGGTGCGCTCGCCGAGCTCCGCGACCAGGCACTCGTCGGCGCGTACCCGGAGATCGAACGCGGCAACATCTCGATCACGCTCGTGCACCGCAGCGGCGAGCTCCTCAAGCCGTTCGCCCCGCGCCTGCGCCGTTACGCCGCCAAGGTGCTGCGCAAGCGCGGTGTCGTGCTGCGGCTGAACACCGGCGTCTCCGAGGTCAAGCGCGACGGCGTGATGACCGCGGACGGCGAGTTCATCCCCGCGTCGCAGGTGATCTGGGCGACCGGCGTCGCCGCCCACAAGGAGGTCTCCGGCTGGGGCCTGCCGCAGACCCACGGTGGCCGCATCCAGGTGAACGATGACCTGAGCGTGAAGGGCGCCGAGCGGATCTTCTCCGCCGGTGACATCGCCGCGCAGGACGACGCCCTCGCCCAGCTCGCCCAGCCCGCGCTGCAGGGCGGACGGCACTCGGCACGGCAGATCGTGCGCCTGCTCGAGGGCAAGGCCACCGAGCGCTTCAAGTACTTCGACAAGGGCACCATGGCGACGATCGGCACGAACGCCGCGGTCGCCCAGCTGCGCGGCGGGATCACGATGGTCG
>Ga0265797_10003723_pt1 | contig 24153 bp, 26 predicted proteins | sample P2T30metagenome_FD_192433 | JGI IMG/M metagenome (GOLD analysis project Ga0265797, IMG submission 192433) | Plant litter microbial communities from East Loma Ridge, Irvine, California - P2 T30 | ecosystem: Environmental > Terrestrial > Plant litter > Unclassified | place: USA: California... | reverse complement strand
TAGTCGCGGAACGCGCTGGCCTGGTCCGGGTAGCTGCGGAATTTCTCCACTTTTTTCAGCGCGGCACCGTGCTCGTACTCCGTCGTGACGTTCGCCGCCACGTCGCCCTGCCACGACGAGCCGGCCTTGATGCCGAACAGGTTGTTGGCGTCCGCCGTGCCGTTGCGCAGCGGGCGCTGGCCCCAGCCCGATTCCAGTGCCGCGTGGGCGGCAACGATGTCGGGCGAAACGCCCAGCTTCTGGCCTGCTTCCTCGGCATACGGGCGGATCGAGGCGAGAAATTGCTGCTGCAGTTCCTTGTCGATACCGCCGGCTGAGTCGCCCGGGCCTTCGATGGCGCCCGTGGCGTCGCTGCCGCCCAGTGCGCTGGCCGTCAGCCGGGCGCGCAGTGCCGCGCCATCGGCCGACAGTTCGGCGCCGGACGAGCTGTCGCCACCGCCGTTGGCGATGAACGTCGCCACGTCGGACTGCACCTGGCGGAATGCCGTCGAGAAGCCGCCGCCGGCGCTGCCGCCGCCGAACGCGGCAGGCAGGGCAGGGCGCGCCGCCGACATGTTCGAGGCGGTGGCCGCGGTCGCCTGCGTGGGCGCCGTCGGGAACGTGAAATCAGATCGGTTCATAGAGTTGGTTCTCACCGTGCAGCACACGCTGCATGATCGTGTATTGTTCGGCCAGCAAGTCGCCATTGCGCTTGCTGCCGGCCTTGGCCGCCTGCACCATCGTCTCCAGTTCGGCCCAGTCGGCCTGTACTTTCGCGCGTGCTTCCGGGCGCAGCAAGGTGAAAACCTGGGCCATCGACGGCTGCGCACCCGTCAAGGCTGTGGCGAGCTCGACGCGACGGGCGCGGCGGGCTTCCATGGTGTCGACCAGCGTGCCGATCGCTTCGGCAAGCGTGCCGAGGCGTTCGCGCTGGTGGCGGATGGCGGCGTCGAACTGTTCGTCCAGCAGCGCCAGCAGGGAGCGGTACGCGTCCTTGTCGTCGGCAATGCCCTGCAGCAGTTGCTGCATCGATTGCTGACGCGACAGTGCCGCCGGTGTCACGATCCCCACCACTCAATGCTCTCCGTGGAAACGCTGGATCAGTCCGGCCAGCTTGTTCGCATTGAACGGCAGCTCGCCCTTGGCCAGCGCGTCGCGCAGCATGGCCACTTTTTCATGGTCGATGTCCGGCATGTCCTTCATCGCCTGCAGGGCCGGTTGCATGACGGCCGACTGCAGGGTCTCGCGGGCGGCCTGGGCCGGCGCGCGCACGCTTTCGGCGGGCGCGGCGTCAACCACCGTCTGCACGACCACCGTGCCTGGAGCTCCACTGGAAATACGCATACGTTGACCTCTTGACTTGGTTTCAATTGCCATGTCCGTTACCTCCCGCCGGGCAGCAGCTTCTCGCGCAGCTGTTTCAGTACATTGACGTCCGGCAGTTCGGAATCGACGTCCGGCGCCAACGACTCCTTGTTGCCGGGCATGCCGAACATCGCGGCGATCGCGCTGGCCTGGCCGGGGGTCAGGATCAGCAGTTCGATACGCCGGTTGACGCCGGCAGCAGCGTTTTTCGTGTCGAGGGGCGCCCGGTCGGCCATGCCCACCACCTGCAGAACGCTGTCGGACGGCATGCTGCCCGCAAGCAGCTGGGCCCGCGCGGACATGGCGCGGTTCGACGACAGGTTCCAGTTCGAAAATGCGGAGTGGCCAGTATCCGCATATTGTAACGAATCCGTGTGCCCCACGATCAGCATTTGGTTCTCCATGTGTGCAAAAAGGGGTCCCATCTTGCGCATAAGTGTCGTAAATTTGCCCGTGGGAATGGCGCTGCCCCGTACAAACATGCCTTGTCGATCAGTATCGTGCAACATGACACGCAGACCGTACGGCGTGATGATCGATTCCAGGTTGCTGGCCAGGCCCGCATCCTTGCTCATTTCCGATAACGCCTTGGCCAGTTGCCGCAGGTCGTCGGGCGATTCATAGGTGACCTTCTGCGGCGCCGTTTCCGCGCTGTCCTGCTGGCCGTTGACGTTCTTGCCATCCGTATCCGAATTGCCCGTGCGGGGCATCGGGAAACGCTCGATCAGGCTGCCGCGGGGACCGCCGATCTGTTCCGGCATGACGCCCTTGCCCTGGTCTGTCTTGTTGCCGTTCGATTCCGTCAGGATCTGTTCCAGGCTTTCCGTGTTGCGCGATGCCATCAGCCACAGCACCAGGAACAGGCACATCAGCGCCAGGCAGAAGTCCGCGAACGCCACCTTCCATGCACCGCCGTGTTCGTCATGCGCGTGCTTGCCGCCACCGCGCTTGACGATCGTCGTTTCATGGTGCTTGTCATGCGGCTTTAGCACGGCCACCTCCACGACGCGAATCGCCACCGCTGTCATCGCCGCCTTCCATGGCGGTGATCCAGCTTTCCAGCTGGGCAAAGCTTGGCTTGGTGTTCAGCTGCACGAGGCGACGGCCCGCGTCGATCGCCAGCAGGGCAGGCTTGCCGGCCACGTGCGTGACCAGCACGACCTTGACGATTTCCATCGTCGACGCTTCCTCGCCCACCAGCTGCTTGAGCATGTTGCAGACCGGGTCGATCAGGCCGTAGCACAGGAAAATACCGATGAACGTGCCGACCATGGCGGCGCCCACGTGTTCGGCGATCTCGCCGGAGGTGGCGCCTTCGCCCACGCTGCCCATCGTGATGACGATGCCCAGCACGGCCGCCAGAATACCGAAGCCCGGCATGGCTTCGCCGATCTTGTTGAGCGACTTGGCCGGCTGCGTCAGTTCCTCGTGGATCAGCTCTAGTTCCTGCTCCAGCACGCCTTCCAGCTCGTGGGCGTTGATTTTGCCCATCGCCATCAGGCGGAAGTTGTCGACGATGAACGCCAGCAGCTTGGCTTCTTCCAGCACCAGCGGATAGCGCTGGAAGATGGCACTGTCCTTCGGCGCTTCCACGTGCGCGTCCAGCGCTTTCAGGCCGCCGGCGGCCAGTTGCAGCAGCTCGTACATCAGCAGCAGCAGCTGGCGCTGGAACTCCGAATCGTATTTCTTGCGGATGATGATTTTCTTGAGCTGGTGCGACAGCTCGTGCAGGACGTGGCCGGGGTTGCCCAGCACCAGGGCGCCGATGCCGGCGCCGGCGATGACCAGCAGCTCGATCGGCTGCCAGATGGCGTGGAACGCGCCACCCATCAGCACGTAGCCGCCGAACACGCTGCCCATGATGATCACGAGGCCAATAATTTGCTGCATGGTGTAGTCCTTAGGTTTCGGTGCCCGGCGTTACGCCTGCAGCACGGCTTTCATCTTGTTCAATGCCGCCTTGTTCAGCTGGCACACGCGGGCATCCGTCAGGTCCAGCACGGCCGCGATTTCCTTGTAGCTCAGCTCGAACTCGTAATACATCTGCACGACGCGCTGTTCGCGCTCGTTCAGGCCGGTCAGTGCCTGCTCCAGGCTGCGCCGGACCATCAGCGCCTCTTCCGGGCCGGGCGTGCTGCCCGCGCCGCTGTCGGCGGTCTGGTCCTGCAGCAGGTCGTCGAAGCTGGCCATTACCTCGGCGCCTTCGTCGAGCTGGTAGTTCAGATATTCGTCGGCCGTGATGCCCAGGCCGGCCACGGCTTCCTGTTCGTTCGGCTCACGGCCCAGCTTGCGCGTCAGTGCGCGCACGGCGTCGCGCAGCTTGTGGCTCTGCTGGCGCACGGCGCGCGGACGCCAGTCCTGCCGGCGCAGCTCGTCCAGGATGGCGCCCCGCACGCGCAGGCTGGCATAGCTGCCGAACCCGACGTCCGGTTCGCCGTAGCGGCGCAGCGCTTCCAGCAGGCCCATCAGGCCGATCTGCTCCATGTCCTCGCGGTCGATGGCGCCGCCCACCTGGGAATTCAACTGGCGGACGATTTTCTTGACCAGCGGCGCGTACGCCAGCAGGTGTTTCTGTTCGGCGGCCGGGCTCATCGCCGCGGCCGCACTGGTAGCGGCGAATGCCTCGCCGTAGCTTTCGCCATAGCTCTCGCCATAGCTTTCCGTCGTATGTTCGGTCGCTACAAAAGCCATGCTTGCCTCATTGTGGTTGGCGCGCGCTCAACGTGCATCGCTCATCACTCGATGATCAGCTTGCCGATCATGACTTCCTTGAAGGGCTGCTCGCGGCCGCTCTCCTCGTAGGTCTCCTCGTACGCCTTGTTCAGCGCGGCGGCAAACTGGTCGATCGTCATTTCCTGCGCCTTTTCCATCGACAGGCCGGACAGGTGGCGCACGGCCACGCTGCGCAGCAGCGGCAGGTGCTCCTTCGCTTCCTTCTCCAGCTTGACGGGCGTGGCGACCACGAGGTCGGCCGACAGGTAATGCGAGACGGCGTCGGTGGGCGCGCGGCGCAGCATGACGATGACCTTGTCGACCGTCAGGTACTTCAGCGGCTCGGCTTCCTCGTCCGACTTCTCTTCCTTCTTCTTTTTCTTGGCCTTGGCATCGCCCTTGGCGTGCTTGTCGTCCTTGTCGGCATGTTCGGCTTCCGCTTCCGCCTTCGGCGCTGCAAAATACCATACCGCTCCGCCTGCGCCGCCGGCGCACAGCAGTGCCACGGCCGCGAAGGCGATAATCATTTTCTTGCTCATCGATCGTTACTCCTGCCCGGTCAGCATGGCAAAGGTGGAAGAGGGCTGGTCGCCCTCGGAAAGGGCGCGGCCAGGACCGCGGTCCTGCTGCTCCTGCTCGCCGCGGCGGCCCCCGCCGCTACCGTCGGCCAGGCCGCGGCCGTTAGACGCGGAGACCGTCACGGCCACGTCGCTGAACTGCCGCTGCGACAGGTCGCTGCGCATGTTGTCGCTGACCGTATTCAGCTGGCGCAGCACGTCACTGTTGCTGGCCGACAGGTTCACCTGCAGCGCGCCCGCGCTGTGGCGGATCGAGATCTCGATGCTGCCCAGGTTCGGCGGGTCGAGGCGGATGACCGCGTGTTCGCTGTTGCGCTGCAGTTGCATCTGCAGACGGTCGCCCAGCGCCGCGCGCAGCGGCTGCTGCCATTCGTTCGGGTTGCCCGGCAGCTTGACCGGGTCCGGCGCGGCGGTCGGATCGGCCGCGACAGGGGCGGATGCCGCCATGACGCCACGGAACGACGTGTTTTGTTGATTCTGGTCGCCGCGGCTGTTGCTGTCGGACGCGAGGCCCGCATCCTGTGCGACGGCCGTGACCGGCACGGCGGTGCTCGTCGTGCCGACACTGGCGGTCGTGCTGGTCGGCAGCGCCGTGCGGGTGTTGCCCTGCGCCGTGTCCTCGGCTTTTACGGGTGCCACCGGCAGCGCGGCAGCCTGCTGCGCGCGGTCGGTGATCATCCGGCCGGCGGCCGTGATGGCATCCGCGGCGGCCTGGCGGGCGTTGTCCGCATTGGCACCCGGCAGCGTGATATTGCGTACCTGGCCGGCGGCGACTTGCGCTGCCAGCGTGCCCGTGGCGGTTGCCGTGGCCGCAGCCGCGGCCACGGGTGCGGCCGTGTCCATCTGCACGACCGGCAGCACCGTGAAACTGAACGCGCCCGGCAGCATGGCCGCCAGCGGCGCTTCGTCCGTGCTGCCTTCGGCGGCGCCGGCGGTGCCTTCGGCCTTGGCGTCACCTTCCGCGGCGGCGGGCGCCGTGGCGGCAGGGGCGGTCAGCCCGGCCATGTCCAGCAACTGCCCGAACAGCAGGGGCAGGCCGACGGGCGCAGGCGCGCCATCGGCAGGGGCGGAAGTGGGCGCGACAACGCCGGTGGCGTTGGCACCTGGCAGCGTGGTGTCCGCTGCGGTCGCGCCAGCCGGCGCGGAGGGGAAGGTCATCATCATTTAAGCTTCGGTTCCGGCAAATTCGTTATCGAGGGCATAGGCCATCCAGCCCTCTTTGTGCGTTGACATATGTTGCAAGTGTTTGCCCAGTTCCGCGCTGGCCGCTTCCGCCTTGCGCACGGCTTCCCCGTGCAGCTGGCGCAGGGCGGCAAGGGCCGCCCTGTCGGCCGGCGTCCACTTGCCCTGGGCGGCCATGGCCGGCAAGGAGGACGCCATCAACGTATTCAGTTCCGCCAGCGCGTTCCAGTCGGAAGCGGCGGTGGCGGCGGACAGCTGCTGCGCCATCCGCAGCAGCTGCTGTTGCCTATCCATGCTTGGCCTGGACACCCTGCCAGCCCGTACGGATCGTCGTCAGCAGCCCGACAACCTCGTCGATGATGCCGACGTCCATGTCCATGCCGGCGCGGTACAGGCGCGCGACGCAGTAGTCGTACAGACGGCCGAGATTGGCGACAACCTCGCCGCCGTTATCGAAATCGAGCGAGCTCGACAGCCCATTGATGATCTGCGTGCACTTGTCCAGGCTGGCGGCCTTCATTTCATAGCGCTTGCCCGTGATATGGCCGCGTGCCCGCGCCAGCTCTTCGAGCAGGCCGTCGGTCAGCACCAGCACCAGTTCGACGGGCGAGGCGCGCGCCGTCTGCGCGTCCAGGTTGGTCGAGTAGTATTCGCCGTAAGCGTCGTGATTCATCGTTGGGTCCGTTTATGTTCGTGCGGCGCGCGGCCGCCTCTCTTATTTGGATTTGTCGCCGAACAACGCGTCAAACATGCTCGTGTTGTTCGTCATCTGCGCCTGCAGGGTCTGCAGTTGCGTAAACTGGTTCAGGTAGCGGGTGTAGGCCGCCGAGTACTGCGTGTCGAGCTGCGCCTGGCGTTCCATGATCGCGCTCGTCGTCTTGGTATTGCTTTCGCGGCGCGTCTTGAGCAGGCCGTTGGTCGAGTCGGTCCACTGGTCCATCAGCTTGTCCAGGCCGCCCATGACGCCGGACGGCGTGACGATGCTGGCCGAGCCCATGATCGTGTCCAGGCCCGTCGGGTTGGCGGCCAGCGTTTTCGTCAGCCGCGCCGTGTCCAGCGCCAGCGTACCGTCGCGCTGGGCGGTAATGCCGTAGTTCACCAGGCTGACGCCGTTGACTTCCTGGCGCAGCACGGCCTGCATGCGCGTGCGCAGCGATTGCACGCCCGCATCGCCATTGAAGACGCCCGCTGCCGTGCCGCTGGCGGCGTCGCCCGCGGCGGTCAGGTTCTGCAGCGTCTTGACCAGCGCATTCCAGCCGTCGACAAAGCTCTGCACATTGGCCTGCGTGCCGGACGAGTCCGTGCCCACCGTCAGGCTGACGGGGGCTTCGCCCACCGCCTGCGCTTTCGTGAACGTCATCGACACGCCGTCGATGACGGTGTAGGTGTTCGATGCCTGCTGCAGCTTCGTGCCCGAGGCCTTGTCGCCCAGGTAGACGATCGCGTCTTTCGCCACGACCAGGTCCTTGCGGTTGCCGGCCAGCGCCAGCGCATCCTTCAGGCCGCCGGCGGGCAGGGCGGTGCCGCTGATCGAGACCGCGTTGGCCGCGCCCGTGTCGGTGCCGGTCAGCACCAGTTGCTGCACGCCGTTGACCGTCAGGGTCGAGGCTGTGACTTTCGAGCCGTTGCCGGACGCCGCGTTGATCGCCGCCGCCAGTTCCTTGACGGACAGCTTGCCGTCCGCGCTCTTGTCGGCCGTCGTCAGGTCGACGGTGAAGTTCGTTGCGCCGACGGAAACGCTGATCGTGCCTGCCTCCGACATCGGCGTCACGTCCGAGATATTGCTGTACGACGCCTGGTTTGCCGTGGCCAGCTGGTCGACGAAGAACTGGTAATTACCGGCAGCGGCCGTGGTGCTGGCCGTGGCGGTGCCGACCGTCGAGCTGAACGTGGCGGCATTGGCCAGCACGGACTTCTTCAACGTCAGCTTCGACAGCACGCCTTCGAACGCGCTCATGGCCGAGCTCATGCTCGTCAGCGCCTTGCCGGTCGCCGTGGCTGCCGTGTTCTGGTTCGTCAGCAGCGACTGGCGGTCCGCGATGTAGGCGTTCGCCAGCGTCGTTGCCGTGCTTTTCGGATCGTAGGTCGGGGTGGTCAGTGCCATTTTCGTGCTCCGAGGAAATTATTGAGAGTGTACCTTGGGTAAGAGCGACCAAAGGGGCGTTCTCATGAAATTTATTTCCGTACGGCTTTATTTTTGGGATCGGAGCCACAGTTGCGTGGCAAGGTCGTCATGCTGTTTCCGCTCTTGCACGTTTTTCGCGGTCGTCACGACGGCCTGCTTCTTTTCCAGCACCTGGCCCAGCACTTCGCGCTTGACGTAAGCGGCAGTCAACACCCGTTGCGAAACCGCCATGTCAGCCTCGTGCATCGTCAGGTCGAGCCGGTGGTTGTCGGCCATCGCCAGCACGGCTTGCTTGTAATTGCCGCAATTGGCCGCCAGCGCGATTGGCAGGCTGCCCGAGGCGCCGCTGTTTGTCGCCAGGCTGTGCAGGCGTTCCAGGTTCTTGCGGTAACGCTCGGCGGTGGCTTCCTTGGCGGCCTGCGCCGCCTGCAGCTTCTCGACTTCCGAGTCGCGCAGCGATACCAGCGTGGACAGGTTGCGGATCAGGTTCAGGTCGCTCATTGCATCAGCCTTTCAAGTTGCTCCACGCAGGGCGTGTACGGCGCGTCTTCCTTGGTGCCCTGGCACAGGAATTCCTCGATATGGGGGTGCAGCTGCACGGCCTTGTCCGTCACCGGATCGGCGCCCGGCACGTAGGCGCCCAGCGGGATCAGGTCGCGCACGCGGTCGTGCTTGGCCATGGCTGCCTTCAGTGCGCGCGCCGCCAGCATGTGTTCCTTGCTGATGATGCCGTTCATGCAACGGCTGATCGACTGCGCCACGTCGATGGCCGGGTAGTGGCCGCGCTCGGCCAGCGAACGCGTCAGCACGATATGGCCGTCCAAAATGGCCCGCGCCGTATCGACGATGGGGTCCTGCTGGTCGTCGCCTTCGGCCAGCACCGTGTAGATGGCGCTCATCGAGCCGTTTTCGTGCTCGCCGTTGCCGGCCGATTCCACCAGCTGCGGCAGGTTCGAGAACACGGACGGCGGATAACCTTTCGTGGCCGGCGGTTCGCCCAGCGCCAGCGCCACTTCGCGCAGCGCCATCGCGTAACGCGTCAGCGAGTCCACCAGCAGCAGCACGTTCTTGCCCTGGTCGCGGTAGTGCGCCGCGATCGAGTGGCACAGCTCGGTTGCCATCACGCGCATCATCGGCGACTCGTCCGCCGGCGCGATGACCAGCACGGCTTTCTTGAGACCTTCGGCGCCCAGCGACATGTCGACGAATTCGCGCACCTCGCGCGAGCGTTCGCCGATCAGGCCGACCACGACGACGTCCGCCACCGTCTGGCGCGTGATCAAGCCCAGCAGCACGGACTTGCCGACGCCGGAGCCCGCCATCAGGCCCACGCGCTGGCCCTTGCCCAGGGTCAGCATCGAATTGATGGCACGCACGCCCACGTCGAGCGGTTCGTGCACGGGTTTCTTTTTCAGCGGATTGACGCGCGGCGGCTGCATTTCCAGCACGTGCTCGCCCGTCAGCTTGCCCAGGCCGTCGATCGGTTCACCTAGGCCGTTGACCATGCGGCCCAGCCAGCCGTTGCCGATCTGCAGGCTGACCTTGTCCGCATGCGGCAGCACGCGCGCGCCCGTCGTCAGGCCGATGGCCTTCTTGAACGGCATCAGGTACGACACCTTGTCGCGGAAACCGACCACCTGCGCTTCCAGCCAGCCGCCGTCGATCGTCTCGATCTGGCAACGCTGGCCCGTGTGCATGGGGCAGCCGACCGCTTCCAGCAGCAAGCCTTGCGCACCCACCAGGCGACCTGTCGGGGTCGCCAGCGGTACGGCATCCAGCTCCAGGTTGCGCAGTGCGTCTGCAATCATTCGTCGAACTCTTCTTCATCGCCGCCGTCGGCGGCCTGCAATTGTTTGTCCACCTGTTCCATCACGGCAGCCAGGCGCTGGGTACAACCGGCGTCCACTTCGCTGTCGCCGGCGCGGATGCGGCACTCGCCCGGTTCCAGCCGCGCGTCGGCGATCAGGTTCCAGCGCTTGGCACGCTTCGGGTCCAGTTCCGTGACCCGCTTGAGTTCTTCCGGATTCAGGAAGACGTCGATCTCTTCACGCGTCGGTGGCATCGACGCCAGCGTCTCGTCCACCAGGGCCATGATCTGCACCGGCTGCAGGGCCAGCTCGGCGCGGATGACGGAACGCGCCACCTTCGCCACCAGGTCCACCACTTCCTTGCGCTGCGCGGCGCGGTAGTCACTGCGCAGTTTCTTCAGGCTTTTCAGCATCGCGTCGACAGGGCGGGCCAGCTGGTCGAAGCCGACCAGCGTTTCCTGCCTGCCTTCTTCACGACCCTCGGCCATGCCCTGCTGGCGGCCGGACTCGAAACCGTCCTCCTGGCCGCGCTGCAGACCCACTTCGTAGCCGTCGCGCTGCCCCTGCTCGTAGCCTTCGCTGATCGACGCCTGCCATTCGGCGGCATCGACCGCACCGGCGTGACCGCCACGTTGCCCCTGAGGCGGCGTGTGGTGCGACAGCGGCGGAAAGCGATAAGGGCGGAACTGCTTCATTCGACCACCGTCTCGGCAAACAGCTGCACTTCGACTTCGCCGGAATCGGCCAGCGCCTTGACGGTCGCCATGATTTCCTGGCGGCTCGCCTCGATACGCGACATCGGCACGGGACCGGCGCGGCGCATCATGTCCTCGAATGCCTGCGCCTGGCGCTTCGGCATCGTTTTGAGCACGGCGTCGCGGATCGACTGTTCCGCACCCTTCAGGGCAATTGCCCACTGTTCCAGCGGCACTTCCTCGATGATGCGCGACAGCACGGCTTCCGTCTGCGTCGACAGGATCAGGAAGTCGTACATCGACAGCTCGATCTGTTCGACGATCGACGGATCGTGGGCGCGCAGCAGCTCGACGACCTGGGCGCGGTTGCCCGGCAGGCGGTTCAGGATCTCGGCCACCTGCTTGACGCCTTCGATGCTGGTGCTCTGCATGTCGAACGAGGCCAGGCAGCGGTCCACCAGTTCATCGAGCTCGGCCAGCAGGTCGCGGTCGATCTCGTCCAGGCGGGCCATGGACAGCAGCACCAGGTCGCGGCCTTCGACGGGCAGGCCGTCGATGATCTGGCCGGCCAGGGCAGGCGGCACGAAGGCCAGGAACACGGCCTGCATGCGCACGTGCTCGTTGGCGATGTAGTCGGCCAGCCACTTCGGCGAGGCCCACTGCAGGCGGGCCATCTTCGGCCGCAGCTCGTCACCGTAGATGCTGTTGAGCACCGTGTTGGCGATATCGCCGCCCAGCGCCAGGTCCAGCGAGCGCTTCAGGTAGGAGCGGGAAGCGCCGTGCACGCCGGACTGTTCGCGGTAGTCGTCGAAGAACGTCTGGATGGCCGTCTTGACCGCCTCGACCTTGATGCCGCTCATCCGCGACATCACTTGCGTCACTTCCAGCAGTTCCTCGCGGGACAGGCAGCGCAGCACGGCGGCGGCCTGTTCCTCGCCGATCGACAGCAGCACGATGGCCGCTTGCTCGACCGGGGTCAGGTTGGCGCCTTCGACGGCGATCATGTCGTTCATGTTATTAAGCTCGGCCATTTTTCTGCATCCACTGTTTGACGACTTCTGCAACACGCTCCGGCTCTTTCTCGGCCAGAACCTTCAGGTGATCGACCATCACGTCGACCGGCGAACCGGCAGGCGGCAGATCATAGTTTTCCAGCAGCGGCACCACCGGCATGCCGGCCGTACTGTTCATCTCGACGGCTGCCGCGTCGGTCGCGCCACCGGCCAGTGCCACCGGGCTGCCGGGCACGGCTTCCGCGTTGACTGGCAGGGCGGTTGCGCCATCGGCACGGCGATCGCCACCGCTGCGGGTATCCAGGGCCAGCGGGACTGGCAACGCCGGCGTCATGCGGTTCGTCAGCAGCTTCATCAGCGGACGCAGGATCAGGAAGTAACCCAGGATCGTGGCGATCGCGTAGCTGGCCCAGCCGCTCATGTCGACGATGTTGTCACGCTCTTCCCACCACTGCTGCGGTGCAACCTTCGGCGGGAAATTCATGGCCGTCACCACCAGCGTGTCGCCACGCTCGGCGTTGATGCCAAGGCCGTTGCGCAGCACCTTGTCGATGTTTGCCAGCTCGGCAGGGGTCCAGCCCGTCTTCGGGTTCATCGCGGCGGCCTGTGCCAGCACGACGGCAACGTTCTGGTGTTCCAGGCGGCCACGGGCCCGCTTGGTCTGTACGATACTGCGGTCGTAGGCATACTGGCGCGTGGTTGCATTCTTGCGAGCCGAACCGTCAGGCATCTGGCCCGGCGTGCCCGGTGCCGCGGCACCGGCGGCGGCAGGGGCGGCCGGATCGGCGGCGGCCGGCGGGCGGTTCGACAGCGTACCCGGCACGCCCATCGCCATGCGGTTGCGGTCCTGCTCTTCGCGCGTCGCTTCGCTGGTGACTTTCGGCGTTTCGCCGTATTTCTCGACCGTTTCCTCGACCTTGTCGTTGTCGACGGCCGCGGTGACGCTGACCTTGAAGTTGTCTTCGCCCATCACCGGACCCAGCAGGCCACGGATATTGCCTTTAATCTCTTCCTGGATCCGCTTCTGCGCTTCGTTGCCCGACGACGTGGCATCGAAGCCGTCCGCCAGGTCCACGTGCGACGACAGCAGGTTGCCGGCCTGATCCACCAGGCTGACACGTGCCGGCGACAGGCTGGCAACGCTGCCCGACACCATGTTGACGACGGCGGCGATCGATTCGGGCGACAGCGTGCGGCCCGGCTTGACGCCGATGACGACAGCGGCCGACGACTTCTCGCCGTCCGACGAGACGAACGACGTCGACTTGGCGATCGACAGGTGGACGCGCGCCGAAGCGATCGCGTCCAGCGTCATGATCGACTGCGCCAGTTCGCCTTCCAGGCCGCGGCGGAAGCGCACGTCCTGCACGAATTGCGACACACCCAGCGGATCGTTCTTGTCCATCAGCTCCAGGCCGGCCGGCAGCTGCGCGGTGACGCCTTTCGACGCCAGCAGCATGCGCACCTTGCCCAGCTGGTCTTCCGGCACCAGCACCTGGCCGCTGTCCGGATGGACGCGGTAAGGGATGTGCTCGGCTTCGAGCACGGACATCATGTCTGCCGCGGCGACTTTCTCGCGGGCGCCGAAGACGGGCTTGTAGCCGGCCTGGTCCTTCCACAGGAACATCAGGACGAGTGCCGTCACGCCGATGGCCAGCAGCAGCATCGGGTACAGATTTTTCAGCAGGGCAGGCGGGACACCCGGCATGCCATTGGAGGTACCACGCCAGCGCCCGAAGGCGGACTTAACAGTGTTGATCACGTCGGAACTTTCGCTTGGAACAGAGGGAATTTCAGCCGGAATGCAGCGGAATTACAGCGGCAGCTTGATGAGCTCGTCGACAGCGCCCATCACTTTGTTGCGAACCTGCATCAGCATCGAGAAGGACAGGTTGGCTTCCTGGCTGGCCATCATGGCGCCCACCAGGTCATCACTGCGGCCGGCGTCGACATCGGCCATTTTTGCGCTGGCGGCCTGGTCGGCCGCGTTCACGCCGGAGACGGCGTTCTGCATTGCTTGCGCGAAGGAACCGGCGGAAGTGCCGGAGAAGTTGGCGCCGAACTGGGCCGCCGGGGCGATCTGGGCAGCGTTCTGCGCCAGGTCGTTGGCCGCGTTGGTCAGGGACGCCAGGTCGGCGTGGATCATGCCGGCGATATCATTTGCCATTTGCCATCTCACTTTCAATGCAACGTTGATCTTCGTTACCACAGCGCATCCCTGGGCTGGAGCCCGCCACGGGGTGCAATGGCGCCAGTTCAGGGGGTACCGCGGGTTTGTTTTCCGCTTCCGGCTGCCAGCGCTGCAACCCGGTTGGAAAAACGAAAAACTGCTGACATAACCTTCATCCGATTATCTGGATGAGCCGCATGATTAAATGTAATCGTGCTGAAATAATGTGCCAGGGTCGATTCAGTGCGCTGCATTGTTTCCTTTTACAGAAACGCTGTTACTGTGGCAAAAGTCCTTAATAATCAAACACTAGCCAACCTTGCTCTTAATGTTGAGAGAACGTGGCGTGTTGCTCAGGACAGGGATTAGCTTACCGTGCGGCAACAGCACTGTAAAGGGGAATTTGTGAATCGTGTGCACCCGATGTGCACTCGGCATGCTATTGATTCGTGGCAATATTCAAGAATTTGCGGTATTCTATGGTGCCTGGATCGTCCACTTGTATACTTTGCGATACGATGTGATATGCAGATGGCGTATGCACATGGACTACACTGATGACTAATTTACAAACCACTGCCAAGCCGTTGACGCTGGACCCGAGCCTGCTGGGCCGCCCCGTGCACCGGCTGCCGCATTTTGCCGCGCAGCTGCGCGAAGACCTGACCGCGATGTTGCGCCAGCCCGCGGTGCGCCGCTACTGGGGCAATGTGACCGTCGAAGGGGCCGCGTTTTCGCGCCTGGACGGTACGGAAGAGCGCCAGCGCTGGCAGCACTACGCGGCCGGCAGCGGCGTGCTGGGCTTTGCCCTCGAACGTAGAGTGTTGCTGTCCGTGTTGAATTACCGTTATGGTCGCGGCAAGGAGAGCGACGCCACGGTGGACGAGTCCACCATCCGGGTGACGGCAACGGAAGAGCGGCTGGCTGTTGTTTTAGGACAACAGTTGGCGGTGGTCGTGGCGCAACGCATCGCGGCGAACCTGCCGGGTGGCGACATTCCGGCAAGCGAGAATGTCATCGCGGTCAAGGGATCGTACCCGCCGAAGGGCACATGGCTCGTGACGGTGGACGTGCGCCTGGGCGAGGCTGAAGGCAGGGTCTGGTTCACTCTGGACAAGAACCTGATGTCGGACGTGCTGCGCGGCGTGTTGCCCGAGCGCGACACCGGCACGAAGGCGTCGAAACCGTCCGGTCCGCTGGCGCAGCGCCTGCAGGTGGCGCTGAACGGCAGGCTGGTCAGTAAAGAGGTCACGCTGGGCGCGCTGTTCGATCTGCGCGTCGGCGACGTGATTCCGGTCAGCCTGCACAGGGCCGACGTGATGCTCGAGGATTCGCGGCTGTTCACGGCCGCGGTAACGGAGCACAAGGGAAAACTGTGCCTAACATCTTTTGAAGACGTCGAATAATATGATGAATGTGAACCCAAACGGCACCAGCGACGCGATGCTCGAGGACGTGACGGACGAGATGATTCTCGATCCCGTGGCCGGCGATCTGGCCGATGTCCCCGTGCCGAAAGCGCCGCGGCGCGATCTGCCGCAAATGATGCGCAAGATTCCCGTCACCCTGACCCTGGAAGTGGGCTCGGCCCGCATCTCGCTGCAGGAGCTGATGAGCATCGGTCCCGACAGCGTCGTCGAGCTGGACGTGCTGGCCGGCGAGCCCCTCGTCATCAAGGTCAACGGCACCGCCATCGGCCGCGCCGAAGTGGTGGTGGCGGGCGAGAACTACGGGCTGAAGGTGATCGACCTGGACGGGCTCAACCTCGACATGATGACGTCATGACGACGTGCGTTGCAATGCTGGCCGGCCCCTTGCGCCGGCCTTTTGCTTTTGGGGGTGTCTTGACGAGATTGCCACGGTTGTTTCCACTTGCACTTGTTTTCCTTGCGCTGATGCTGGCCTTCCCAGGCCTGTCCTGGGCCCAGGCCGCCGCTCCGGCACCGGGTAACGCGCCCGACCTGCTGGCCGGGGTCGTGCCGGGCGCCGCCACCGACCTGTCGGTGAAGATGCAGATCCTTGTCGTCATGACCTTGCTGGGCCTGCTGCCCGCGATGGCCATGATGATGACGAGCTTTACCCGTTTCGTCATCGTATTGTCGCTGCTGCGCTCGGCGCTGGGCCTGCAGCAGGGTCTGCCGAACCGCATCATCACCGGCATCGCCCTGATCCTGACGATCCTCGTCATGAAACCCATCGGCGACCAGGTCTGGCGCGACGCGTTTGTGCCGTACGACCAGGACCGCATCGGCCTGACGGAAGCGTTGCGCATTGCCGAGCAACCTGTCTCGCGCTTCATGCTGGCGCAGACGAGCAAGGCGGCGCTGAAGCAGATCGCCACGCTGGCCGGCGAAGCCAACGTGACCGTGCCGATGAATCACAGTTTCCCCGTCAAGCTGGCGTCGTTCGTGCTGTCGGAACTGAAGACGGCATTCCAGATCGGCTGCATGCTGTTCATTCCCTTCCTCATCATCGACCTCGTGGTATCTTCGGTACTGATGGCGATGGGGATGATGATGCTGTCGCCGCTGGTGATTTCGCTGCCGTTCAAGCTGCTGCTGTTCGTGCTGGTGGACGGCTGGACGCTGACCGTCAACACGCTCGTCACCAGTATCCAGGCGTTCTAGCGAGGACCGATCATGCTGACACCCGACGTAGCCGTCGACCTCGTCGTCGAGGCCCTGCACATCGTGATGGTCCTGGTGCTGGTGCTGGTCATCCCGGGCCTGATCATGGGCCTCGTGGTGGCGCTGTTCCAGGCCGCCACCCAGATCAACGAGCAGACGCTGTCGTTCCTTCCCCGCCTGCTGGTGACGCTGTTCGCCATCATCCTGACGGGCCGCTGGATGGCCGGCTACCTGATGGACTACTGCGTCTCCGTCTTCACGCGCGCGGCCACGCTGGTAGGCTGACCAGAACGAGAACGTGGAACAGGTCCTCGCCAATCTCTTTCCGCTGCTGAACGCCTTGTGGTGGCCTTTCGTGCGCACGATGGCGCTGCTGTCGGCCGCGCCCGTGCTGGGCGAGGCGATGGTGCCCGTGCCCGTGCGGGTGCTGGCGTCGCTCGTCATCGCCGTGCTGATGCTGCCGATCACGGACAAGGAGATGGTCGTCATCGACCCGTTCTCGGTGGCGGCGGCCGTCGCCACCGCGGAGCAGGCCGTCATCGGCTTCGTGCTGGGGCTGGCGTTTCACTTTGCCATGTCCGTCATCAGTATCCTGGGCTTCATCGTCTCGTCCCAGGTGGGCTTCTCGATGGCGGCCATGAACGACCCGCTCAACGGCCAGTCGTCGGACGTCATCTCGCAGCTGCTGACGATGCTGGTGATCATCGTCTTCTTCGCCATCGATGGCCACCTGGTCATTACCGGCGTGATCGGCGCCAGCTTGAAGGCGTGGCCCCTGGGCAGCGGTTTCGGGCCGCTGCTGTTGCAGACGGTGGCGTGGAACGTGGCATGGATCTTCTCGGCGGCCATGCTGCTGGCCATTCCCATCGTCTTCTCCACGGTGGTCGTGCAGGTCGGCTTCGGCTTCCTGAATCGCGTGGCCCCATCGCTGAACCTGTTCTCGCTGGGCTTTTCCGTCATCACGTTCTTTGGCCTGCTGATGCTGGGCCAGGTGGTGCGTTTCGTCCCCGACCATTACACGCGCATGTCGGGCCAGGTGCTGGAGATGATCCGGCAGCAGATGCAGGCGGCGCCGGGTGCGCGCGCGGCCGCATTGAGGGCACAGGAGAGGCCAAATGGCTGAATCGGGCAGCGGCGATAAAACCGAGAAGGCGTCACAGCAGAAGCTGAAGAAGGCGCGTGAGGAAGGGCAGGTCGTCCGTTCCAAGGACCTGGCGACGGCCGTCGGCATTCTCGTCAGCCTGAAGTTGTTCATCTACCTGCTGCCGTCGTACCTGGACCACTTCCGCGCCATCTTCGGCCAGAGTTTCGTGCAGCTCGATTCCGGCGACGCGCTGGGCAACGCCATGTCCGACGTGTTCTACGAGTCGGCCATGCTGCTGGTGAAGATGGTGGCGCCGCTGTTTGTCGTGCCGTTCTGCATCGTGCTGTCGTCCGTGCTGCCGGGCGGCTTCGTCGTCAGCGCGAAAAATTTGCAGCCGAAGTTCTCGCGCATGAGCCCGATCGCCAATATCGGCCGGCTGTTCTCGGGCAAGCACCTGTTCGAACTGGCGCTGTCCGTCGGCAAGGCCGGCATCCTGATCGCCGTGCTGGTGCACCTGGCGCGCTCCACGCTGAACGACTACACGCGGCTGCAGTCGCTGCCGCTGTCCGAAGCCATGCTGAAGGGCGCCGGCCTGATGGCGGACGGCCTGATGGCGATGGTCTCGATCTTCATCCTGTTCGCGCTGATCGACGTGCCGGCGCAGGCGTTCTTCTTCGCCAAGGGCCAGCGCATGAGCAAGCAGGACGTCAAGGACGAACACAAGAGCAGCGAAGGGCGGCCCGAAGTGAAGGGCCGCATCCGCCAGCTGCAGCGCGCGATGGCGCAGCGCAGCGCGCGCAAGACGGTGCCGACGGCGGACGTCGTCGTCGTCAATCCGGAGCACTATGCCGTGGCGCTGAAGTACGACGACAAGCGCGCCGAGGCGCCGTTCGTCGTGGCCAAGGGCGTCGACGAACTGGCGCTGTACATCAAGTCCATCGCGCAGGAGCACCAGATCGAGGTGCTGACGTTGCCGCCGCTGGCGCGCGCGATCTACAACACGGCCCAGGTCAACCAGCAGATCCCCGTGCAGCTGTATCAGGCCGTCTCGCAGGTGCTGCACTACGTGCTGCAGCTGAAGGCATTCAAAACGGGTGGCCGGCAGGGCCTGCCGCCATTCCCCGACCAGATAGTCGTACCACCATCCATGAGTGAGGTTTCGCCGTCATGAATTTACTGAACCGCATCGTTGCCGAATTGCGCCGCCATAAGTTCGCCACGCCGCTGTTCGTCATGTCCATCCTGGGCATGATCATCCTGCCGCTGCCCCCGATCCTGCTGGACGTGCTGTTCACGTTCAATATCGTGCTGGCCCTGATCGTCATCCTCGTCTCCGTACAGGCCAAGCGGCCGCTGGACTTCTCCGTGTTCCCCACGGTGATCCTGGCCACGACGATGCTGCGCCTGACGCTGAACGTGGCCTCGACGCGGGTCGTGCTGCTGCACGGTCACGAGGGCACGCACGCGGCCGGGCGGGTGGTGGAGGCGTTCGGTAACGTCGTCATCGGCGGTAACTTCGTTGTCGGCCTGGTCGTCTTCGTCATCCTGATGATCATCAACTTCGCCGTCGTGACGAAAGGCGCGGAGCGGATCTCGGAAGTGTCGGCCAGGTTCACGCTGGACGCGCTGCCCGGCAAGCAGATGGCCATCGACGCCGACCTGAACGCCGGCCTGATCAACCAGGAGAAGGCACAGCTGCGCCGCCGCGAAGTGGCGATGGAAGCGGACTTCTATGGCGCGATGGACGGTGCGTCCAAGTTCGTGCGCGGCGACGCCGTCGCGTCGATCCTGGTCCTGATCATCAACCTGGTGGGCGGTGTCGCCATCGGCGCGCTGATGCAGGACATGAGCTTCGGCGACGCGTTCCGCCAGTACGCGCTGCTGACGATCGGCGACGGTCTCGTCGCGCAGATCCCGGCGCTGCTGCTGTCTTCCGCGGCGGCGATCATCGTCACCCGCATCTCGGACGCGGGCGACTTCGAAGAGCAGGTCGGTACGCAGCTGCTGGCCAATCCGAACGTGCTGTTCTCGGCCGCCGGCCTGATGGTCGTGCTGGGCATCGTGCCGGGCATGCCGTGGCTGCCGTTCCTGTCGTTCGCGGCGGCGCTGGGTTACGCCGGCTACCGCATGACGCAGCGCGCCGTGGCGCCGCCGGACACCAGGCAGATCGAGGCGATCCAGGCCGCGCTGTCGGAAGAAAAGACGCCCGAGCTGGAATGGCAAAGCCTGCCCGTCGTGCATCCGCTGCAGGTGCTGCTGGGCTACAAGCTGGTCGGCATGATCGACAAGGCGCAGGGCGAGGTGCTGACGAAGCGCATCCGCGGCGTGCGCCAGAGCCTGTCCGAAGCGATGGGCATGGTGCTGCCGCCGATCGGCGTGCGCGACGACCTGGGCCTGAAACCGTCGCAGTACTCCGTCGTGCTGGGCGGCGCCGCGATCGCCCATGCGGAAGTGTTCCCGGACCGGCTGATGGCGATTCCGTCGCCGAACCTGTACGGCCAGGTGGACGGCATCCCCGGCGTCGAACCGGCATACGGCATGCCCGTCGTGTGGATCGAGCCGACCGACAAGGCGCAGGCGCTGGGTATGGGCTACCAGGTCGTGGAAGCGCCCAGCGCAATTGCCACGCACGTGTCAAAGCTGATCCGCGAATACCTCCCAGAACTGTTCCGCCACGACGACGTGGCCGCGCTGATGGAACGCCTGACGGCGCTGTCGCCCAAACTCGGCTCCGCGCTGGACAAGACGATGACGCACACGCAGCTGCTGCGCGTGTTCCGCGTGCTGCTGGCGGAAAACGTCTCGCTGAAGGACATCATCCCGATCGCCACGACATTGCTGGACAGCGCCGAAACGACGAAAGATCCGATCCTGCTGGCAGCGGAAATCCGCTGCGCGCTGCGCCGCCAGATCGTCTCCAGCCTGTTCGGCCAGAAAAAGGAAATGCTGGCCTTTAACCTGGGCGGCGAGCTGGAAAACATGCTGCTCGGCTCACTGAATCAGGCCCGCCAGAGCGGCAAGGTCGTGCTGGACAACTACCCGATCGACCCGCACCTGCTGGCGCAGCTGCAGGTCAACATGCCGGTGGCGCGCGAACAGATGAAGCAGGCGTCCACGCCACCCGTGCTGCTGGTGCTGCCGCAGATCCGGCCGCTACTGGCGCGGTATGCAAGGCTGTTTGCGCCTGGGTTGCATGTGCTGTCGTATAACGAGGTGCCCGAAAATCGGGAGGTTTCGATTGTTGGGACGGTGGGGTAGGGCAATGGGTCTTGATGTCGTTGGCTGAGCGGTTGCAGGACGGCCGCTATCGGCCAGGCGCGGACCTAAGGCCCAGTGCAGTTTTACGGGCAATGACACCATGGACGCACACATGATCCCAGTCGATTTTTTCGGATGCAAAAGAGAACAGATCGTCACTTGCAGCTTCGAAGAGGCGTGTGATCGATTTCCCTGTACTGGCATCGCGATTCCGAACGCTAGTGCACTGATTTCGCTAGGTGAGGTACTCACGGGAAGAGCTGAGTTTTCCGCTCAACCAGCGCCTTTGTCTCTTGAACCGTTCCGTGAACTCAGTGACATTCTGCAGGCTGCAGTTAGGGATGCTGCGGCGGAGGAGTTGATGGACGCCGGCGCGCGATGGGCGCGGCTATCGCCATGGAAACAACTCGACACTAACCCAATGGATCTGGCATGTTTTTTACTCCATCTCCAGTCCTTGGCGCATGGTCCAGGCAGAGAGGAAAATTCGATTTTCCTATGGATGGAGACGGACATTTTGCCCGCATCCTGACGGTCGCCTGTATCCGTTTTGGGGGCGACATCTGCCTGTTGTGACGCTCTGTGACTTTACGGTTCGGCAAGCTGCTATGCTGTGGCGAACGGCCGAGTTCGGCCAGAAGCGGCCTCAGCGAGCCCGGCACCATCAATGTGCATATAGAGTATGAAGAATTTGTTAAGAATCATTAGCTTCCTTACCGTTTTCACGTCCCAAGCCCAAGCTCAAACTGTTGAGCGATGGGCGCTACCTGACCCAGATGAGATGTTGAGGGCCTCGAACGCACTCTGCATTGATCAAGCAAAAGCGACGCTGGTTGCAAGCGCCCTTCGAGCAAACGGACATAGCAGAGAAGACGTGCTGTCGCTCGTGCCCGAAGCTCCCAAGAGTTTGTCACTCCGCCTGGTAAGCGCGATGCGGGAAAGCGTTGAGGATACATTCGATTTCCCAAAGCTTTCATCCTATACGCAATACTCATTCCGCTCTGAGGTTTGCCTACGAGAGACTCTCGGGGCGGTAAGGATGCCACGTCTCGCTGCTATGTTCCCGCAGGTTGAAGAGTGCCAGCGCATTTATGGTCCGGAAAAAAGCAATACGCTTTTCCAGTGCGTTCGCACCGTGGTTCGGAGTGCTGAGCCGCGCCTTTGAGCGCTGAGTGCGGTTAATCAACGTGCGAACCCCCGAAATGGAAGGAAGCTGCCGTATCTGAGTGGCAGGAGCCAGCGAGGGGCGGACATACTTCGAGACCACTTCCATACGATAGGCGACTGACAATGAACCGCTGCATAGATGAACTTGAAGAGCCGAACATACATCTTGCCGGCCTTCAACTTTGGGTGCATGGATACCAGTTCTCCCAGTCGGACGATTTCTGGGACGGGAACTGGCTGAACGTTACAGCGATCTGCTCTGGAAACGGTGCAAAGGTGACAGTACAGGGAGCCTTCATCCGCACGAACGAAATCCAAGATTGGCAGCACGCTGTAGACAACATGCTTGCGGAGCTAAAAGGTGCGGCGGAACTCACATGCATGGAACCTTGGATTGGCGTGACGTTAAAGGCCCAGTCTCGGGGCGCAGTTGAGATGAAAGTGCAGATCACGCCAGACCAGTTGACTCAAGAGCATCGATTCACTTTTGCCATCGATCAAAGCTACTTGCGCACGTTGTCATCGCAGTGTGTCCGGTTGTTGAACGACTTTCCGATACGCGGCACTTGAATGTCCGTAATGGGGTGAAGGCCGCCGTACACTGGATGGTGCATCCATCTCGCAAGACACCACGCTTGATGCACGATGAATCGTAAGCAATGCGACGCCCGAAAGCAGGCTACCGATTGTCCGGGCCCTGTGGTCCCGCAGTTGCCCCCGCTATGACGACCTCCACCCCGACCGCATCCAGCGCCGCCATCACGGCAGCGGGCGGCGCCGCATCCGTGACCAGCAAATCGACGCCCTCGAATGTGCACAGGCGGTGCAGGAACGCCTTGCCGAACTTCGACGCATCCGCCACCACGATCACCTGGCTGGCCTGGCGCAGCATCGCCCCTTTGAGGTCGGCTTCCTCGCCGGACGCGCAGGTCAGGCCGCCCGGGTCGATGGCGCAGGCGCCGAGGATCAGCTTGTCGAACTGGAACTGCGCGATGGCCACCCGGGCCTGCGCGCCTTCCAGGCTTCGCTGCCACGGATTGAACTGGCCGCCGGTGAGGTGCAGCTCCATCCCTTCTCGCTTGCCAAGGGCTTCGGCGACGTCGATCGAATTGGTTACCGCGTGCAGCGGCGACGCCGTGAGCGCACGGGCGACTTCCACCACGGTGGTGGAGGTGTCGAACAGCACCCGGTCGCCGTCGCGGATCAGCGCGGCGGCCGCGGCGCCGATGGCCTGCTTGGCGGACGCTGTGCCGTCGCGTTCGGCGTAATGCCGCACCTGCCGGCTCTGCGGTGGCAATACTGCGCCGCCGCGCACGCGCAGGACGCGGCCGTCGGCATCAAGGCGCACGATGTCGCGGCGCGCCGTGTCGCGCGTCACGCCGAACAGCCGGCAGATGTCCTCGATGCCGATGCGGTAGTGCTGCGCGAGGTGCTCGCAGATGGCGTCCAGGCGCCGCGATTGCGTGAGCGGTATTTCAACGCTCATCGCGGCCCGTCCAGATAAGCGCGCAGGACGGAGGTCACCAGTTCGTGGTCTTCCTGTTGCGGCAGGCCGGATACCGTAATGGTGCCGATCACACCCGTGCCCCGGATGGCGAGCGGGAAGGCGCCGCCGTGCGCGGCAAAGTCGGCGGCGTCAAGGCCACTGTCGGCCTCGAACGTTTTGCCCTTGCTGCGGTAGCTCGTGCCCACGTGCCAGGAACTGCGGCCGAAGCGCTGCACGACATTGTTCTTGCGGCGCACCCAGTTGGCATTGTCAGGCGACGTGCCATCCATTGCATGGTGGAACAGCTGGTGGCCGTTGCGGGTAATGTCGACCGTTACAGCCTTGTCGTTTGCGCGCGCACGCTCGACGATTGCCAGGCCGAGCCGCAGCGCATCGGCATTCGAGAACGCGGCAAACTGCAGTTGCTCTTCCTCGAGCTCGAGCGCCTGCAACAGCGCGGCGTAATCATCCTGCATCGCGTTCTCCCTCGGTGAATTGGACGGTGCGGCGTTCGCGATGGCTGCGCAGTGCGAGCTCGATCACCCGGACGACGTCCACGGCATCTTCCGGCCTGACGGGGACTGGTGCGCCTTCGGCAATGGCGCGGACCATGCCGTGGTAGAACTCCTGATAGGCGCCCGGGATGGTTTCGGTGCGGCGCGAACCATTGGCCGTCGTGATCGTGGCCCAGTCGGACGACGCATCCTGGCCCCAGCCCGCACCGCCGGGCCGCTGGCCCTGCTTCAATGCTTCTTCCTGCGAGTCGATGCCATATTTGACGAAGCTGCCGTGGCTGCCATGCACCTGGTAGCGCGGGCCGGGTGCGCGGACCAGCGCGCCCGCATGCAGCATTACGCGGGTGGCTCCATGCTCCATGGTCAGTTCGAAGGCGTCTTCCACTTGC